>Ga0209467_1000135_pt1 | contig 135636 bp, 124 predicted proteins | sample Higcelwee11metaG_FD_187175 | JGI IMG/M metagenome (GOLD analysis project Ga0209467, IMG submission 187175) | Freshwater pond sediment microbial communities from the University of Edinburgh, under environmental carbon perturbations - High... | ecosystem: Environmental > Aquatic > Freshwater >...
CTGCGCAATGGGCGCAGCGGATGGTCGTTCGGAATGCGCTGTTCCAGCGTCGTGTAGCTGAACAGCTCGTCTTGCTTGAGATCGAGTCCACGCATTGGCTGGGGCTGAGGTCTGCATGAAGAAGAGGACAGTCAGTTTGACAGAGCGGAAAGCGCTCTGGCTTTTTTCAACGGCCTGCTAAAGCTGCCGCGCGATGTCGAGCGCGGTCTTGATGTCCTTCGACTGGGTAGACTTATCGCCACCCGCCAACAGAATCACGATCTCCAAGCCGCGCTGCGTGAAATACACGCGATAGCCCGGGCCGTAATTCGTAGGGCGGGTGAAACCCGCCGGACATGGCCAAGGCCCGACCCGAAACGGCGGGTTTCACCCGCCCTACAAGGCTTTCGAAATGACCGGGGTCTGTCCCCCGGTTCTCCACATCACGCCTGCGCTGCGCGCTCGAACACCTCGTCCGCCCATTGGTTCAGGCTCTTGCCGGCGGCCTGAGCGGCAATGGTGGCGGCAGCGTGTACCTCGGGGCGAATGCGCAGCATCACCTTGCCGGACGCCGGCTTCTCCGGGCTGACCCCGCGTTCGGCACAATCCGCCAGGTAGTCATCCAGCGCCAAATGGAACTGGGCGCGCAGCTCGGCTACCGAGTCGGCATGGAAGCTGATGATGTCGCGCATGCCCAGCACTCGGCCGACGAAGATGTCGTCGCGCTCGTCAAACTCGATACGGGCCGTGTAGCCTTTGTAACCCATGCTGTTCATGGCTCGACTCCCGCCCGCTGCAAGAACTCGCGGGCCTCTTCTATCTGGTACTTCTTGGCTTCTTTTCCGGGGTGCGGCCGATGGCAACGCCACTGCACTTCCCCCAGCACGAGCTTGACCCGCGACCCTTCGCGCTCCAACACCTGGCCGCCCAGGTGAATGACCAGAGCCTCGATGTCGGAAAAAACCACCGCAGCACGGGTCGGCGTGCGGAAGATGGCTTCGAGGGTTTTGCGGTGTCGGCTCTTCATGGCAGGGAATGCTAGCATAAAAAGATAGCACCCTGCGCCATGCGATCCGCTACAGGAAAAAGCGCTACCCGTTTGGAGGCAGGCACAGTGGATGCGCTGGTTGCAGCCGTAAAAGCCGCCAAGGCTCGAGCCGCCACCCTACGATTGCTCCGGCACGAAATCCGACATCCGCCGCGTCTGCGGGTCGAAGTTCGTAGGGCGGGCGAAACCCGCCGTTATGCCGATGGCGTTGCCGAAGCAGCGCGGGTTTCACCCGCCCTACAAGGCTACAAGGCTGGCGCACAATGGAGATCGGTGCGCCGCCGCAGGACGAGGCGAAGTAGGACGGCGACCACAGCACGCCTTTCCAGTAGCGTTTCTGAATGTCGGGCCGCTCCTTGCGCAGCAAACGGCTGGACACGCCTTTCAGGCTGTTCACCAGACTGGACACGGCCACCTTGGGCGGGTACTCCACCAACAGGTGAGCGTGACCCGCCGGACATGGCCAAGGCCCGACCCGAAACGGCGGGTTGCACCCGCCCTACCCTTCTGCAACCAATCCATCGTTCCCGACACCGGCCCAATCGGTAGGATAGACGCCTTGCCTCGCCCAGCGGTGAAAGCTGGACCACGGCCAGTCGGCGACCCGCTCGACCAGGCCGTGCTTCAGCGGATTGCCGTGCAGGTAGTCGAGATGCTGGCGAAAGTCCCGCTCGTCGCGAATCAGGTGCTCCCAGAAGCGGTGCTGCCAGAGCGTGCCGCAGTGTTTCGCGGCACGCCGCTCGGTCAGATGGTCGGGGCGGGTATAGACAGGCCCGCAGGTGCGGGTGACATGCCGCTTGATCAGCCGCCAGCGCGTGGAGAAATCGGCATCGCCCTCGGGCAGGGTCCAGAGGGCATGCAGATGATCCGGCAACAGCACCCAGCCGTCGATGCGAAACGGCAAGGTTTCCCGGACGAGGACGATGGCCTCGCGTAGCGCTTGACGAACATCCGTCCGGGTCAGGATCGGCTGGCGGCGTTCGGTGACCACCGTGAAGAAATAGGTGCCGCCGGGAACGCGGGCACGGCGATAGCGCGACATGACAACATCCTTGTTGTGCGGGCAATGCGGACGCCAGATTGACGGTAGGGCGGGTGAAGCCCGCCATCGTCCAATGCCGGCCCGCCAGGATATCGATAATAAAAGAGCCAAAATGCAAACGCCCCGCACAAAGGCAGGGCGTTCGTAGGGCGGGTGAAACCCGCCATTGTGCCGGTTGCGTCGTCAGAGCGGCGCGGGTTGCACCATTGTCGGTGGAGTTGCCGACAACCGCGCGGGTTTCACCCGCCCTACAAGGCTACAAGGCTTATTGTATGGGCAATGCGAACGCCAGATTGACGGTAGAGTGGGGAAACCCGCCATCGTCCAATGCCGGCCCGCCAGGATATCGATAATAAAGGAGCCAAAACGCAAACGCCCCGCACAGATGCGGGGCGTTTGGTAGGGAGAGTAAAACCCGCCATTGTGCCAATAGTATTGCCGGAACGGCGCGGGTTGCACCCGCCCTACAAGGCTTAGCGGCAGGAAGCCGGAGCGTATTTGGCCAGCAAAGTACCAGCAGTAACACCCACCATTTTGTCATTAGTTGCAGTAACTTGAGTTGCCGAAGCACAAGCCCAGTCAATTGCACCACTGGTGCCAGCGGTCTGAGCCGCTACCAGCGTTTTAGAGGAACCGGCCGCACCATCACGAACATAGGGCGCAACTACGATGGTTTTTTGAGCATCAGCAATACCCACAGCAGTAGCGTTAAAGGTAACTGTGATCTCCCCGCTAGCGGCCATCTGAACCGAGTCAACATATTTACTGTTTGCACCCGTGTTAGCGTTTTGAGCGTTCCAAGTGGTAACAACTCGGGCGAGATCAGCAGCCGAAGCAGCTCCTTCGGTTGCAATCATATTTTTTGCGCTGGCAGCCAAGCCCAGACCCTCAGTTACTCTGGCGCGAATGGTGTAATCCTGATAAGCCGGCAGAGCAACGGCGGCCAGAATACCGATGATCGCCACCACGATCATCAATTCAATCAGGGTAAAACCTTTTTGCACTTGCGCTTTCATCAAACATCTCCATGAAGTGTTCAGGCTTTCTTTAATGCCTGCCAGATCAACTGCAGGCGATGTGCCAGCTTTTCCGATCGAACTGGAAGAAGTCTACCTTCGACCCTCTTCGTTTTTGGAAAAAAACGCTACAAGCCCCGTCATTACTGGACTTTTCAAATATCAACAATATGCACGAACAACCTAACACAACTTACCAAGATGCGAAGTGCATCACAAAGTCCGACATGGCCATGCGACAAAGCGTCCAAACTTACGAGCACTTCCAATGCGGCAATCGCCGGTTTACCTGAAAAGCAGCCACCGCAAATCCGCCAGTTCCTGACGTTTTTTGTCACTCATCTTTTGCACGTTTGGCAAGTTTGGGCAACTGCGTTATAAGGCGAGCAATCAAAGAAATGGCAGATTGCCTTTATGAGCGAATTTTTCTATCCCGTCGCCGACCGCCCCAGCCCTACCCCGAAAGGGAGAGGGGGTGTCCGAGGCTTTTCGGCAATCTCCCTCGACTTTCTTGCATAGATAGCGAGCCGCCCATCCGATGAGCAACGACATTTCCCTCCCCGGCCTGGCGCGGCAGATGGTGCTGGCCGGACTGATCGACGAGAAGACCGCCCAGCAGGCGCAAGTGCAGGCACAGCGCAACCAGACCTCGCCGATCACCTGGCTGGTGCAGAACAAGCTGGCGAAGAGCCGGCCGCTGGCGGAGCTGGCCGCCGAGCAGTTCGGCATCGCCCTGTTCGACCTCAAGACACTGGACAAGGAGAGCCAGCCCCGGGACCTGGTCAGCGAGAAGCTGATCCGCCAGCACCGCGCCCTGCCCCTCTGGCGGCGCGGCAACCGGCTGTTCGTGGCGATCTCCGATCCGACCAACCACGAGGCGATCCGCGAGATCCGCTTCGGCACCGGCTTGAACACCGAGGCCGTGCTGGTCGAGGACGACAAGCTGGGCGAGGCCATCGAGAAATACTTCGAGGGCGCCGGCAGCGGCCTGGACGACCTTGCCGACGCCGACCTGGAGGGCCTGGACACCGAGGCGGCCACCCAGAAGGACGACGAGGCCGATCCCAACGGCGGCGCCGAAGACGCGCCGGTGGTGCGCTTCGTCAACAAGATGCTGCTGGATGCGATCCGCGGCGGCTCCTCGGACCTGCACTTCGAACCCTACGAGAAGAGCTACCGGGTGCGCCTTCGTACCGACGGCATCCTCCACGAGGTGGCCAGGCCGCCGGTGCAGCTGGCGCCGAAGATCGCCGCGCGCCTCAAGGTGATGGCCGGGCTGGACATTTCCGAGCGGCGCAAGCCGCAGGACGGCCGGATCAAGATGAAGCTGTCGAAGACCAAGGCCATCGACTTCCGGGTCAACACCCTGCCGACCCTGTGGGGCGAGAAGACCGTGATGCGGATTCTCGACCCCTCCAGCGCGCAGATGGGCATCGACGCGCTGGGCTACGAGCCGGAGCAGAAGGCGCTCTACCTGGCGGCGCTGAGCCAGCCGCAGGGGATGATCCTGGTGACCGGCCCGACCGGCTCGGGCAAGACGGTGTCGCTGTACACCGGCCTGAACATCCTCAACACCCCGGAGGTGAACATCTCCACCGCGGAAGACCCGGTGGAGATCAACCTGGAGGGCATCAACCAGGTCAACGTCAACCCGCGCCAGGGCATGGACTTCTCCCAGGCGCTGCGCGCCTTCCTGCGCCAGGACCCGGACATCATCATGGTCGGCGAGATCCGCGACCTGGAGACCGCCGAGATCGCCATCAAGGCCGCGCAGACCGGCCACATGGTGATGTCCACCCTGCACACCAACAGCGCCGCGGAAACCCTGACCCGCCTGCGCAACATGGGGGTGCCCTCGTTCAACATCGCCACCTCGGTGAACCTGATCATCGCCCAGCGGCTGGCGCGCAAGCTGTGCGCCTGCAAGAAGGCGATGGACATCCCCCGCGAGGCGCTGCTCGAGGAGGGTTTTCCCGAGGCGCGCATCGGCACCTTCAAGCTCTACGCCCCGGTCGGTTGCGACAACTGCAACAGCGGCTACAAGGGCCGGGTCGGCATTTATGAAGTGGTTAAAAACACTCCGGCCCTGCAGCGGATTATCATGGAGGACGGCAATTCCATCGAGATCGCCCGGCAGATGCGCGCCGACGGCTTCAACGACCTGCGCGCCTCGGCCCTGCTGAAGGCCATGCAGGGCGTCACCAGCCTGGAAGAAGTCAACCGCGTCACCAAGGACTAGGGCATGTTCACGAAATACCTCCTCGAGGCTGCTGCGATCCAGACATGGCGGCCTCCAGCACCCTCCCCCCGTAGGAGCCAGCTTGCTGGCGATGCTGGCGCGTGGGCAGTGGATCGCCAGCAAGCTGGCTCCTACGACAAGCAGATTTGTAGGGCGGGTGAAACCCGCCAAGCATGGCAAAGGCCCCACGCCGAAAATCGGCGGGTTGCACCCGCCCTACGCAAAGCGGTTCGCACATCCAGATTTGTAGGGCGGGTGAAACCCGCCAAACACGGCAAAGGCCCCACGCCAAAAATCGGCGGGTTGCACCCGCCCTACGCGAAGCGGTTCGCACATCCAGATAATTCGATGACAGGCCCAACATGGCGGAAAAAGCGTTAAAGACCAGTGTGTTCACCTGGGAAGGCACCGACCGGCGCGGCGCCAAGGTCAAGGGCGAACTGAGCGGGCAGAATCCGGCGCTGGTCAAGGCGCAGTTGCGCAAGCAGGGCATCAACCCGCTCAAGGTGCGCAAGAAGTCCGCCTCGCTGTTCGGCGCCGGCAAGAAGATCACGCCGATGGACATCGCCCTGTTCACTCGGCAGATGGCCACCATGATGAAGGCGGGGGTGCCGCTGCTGCAGTCCTTCGAGATCATCGCCGAGGGCTTCGACAACCCGAACATGCGCACGCTGGTGGACGAAGTGAAGCAGGAAGTGGCGGCCGGCAACGGCTTCGCCAGCGCCCTGCGCAAGAAGCCGCAGTACTTCGACGACCTCTACTGCAACCTGGTGGACTCCGGCGAGCAGGCCGGCGCCCTGGAAAACCTGCTGGACCGGGTCGCCACCTACAAGGAGAAGACCGAGGCGCTGAAGGCCAAGATCAAGAAAGCGATGAACTACCCCATCGCCGTGGTGGTGGTAGCGCTCATCGTCTCGGCGATCCTGCTGATCAAGGTGGTGCCGCAGTTCCAGTCGGTGTTCGCCAACTTCGGTGCCGAACTACCAGCCTTCACGCAGATGGTCATCAACCTGTCGGAAACCCTGCAGGCATCCTGGTACTACATACTGTTCGGGATGTTCATCGCAGCCTTCAGCCTCAAGCAGGCGCACCAGCGCTCGGAAGGATTCCGCAACTGGACGGACCGCACCCTGCTCAAGCTGCCGATCGTCGGCGACATCCTCTACAAGTCGGCGGTCGCCCGCTTCGCCCGCACCCTGTCCACCACCTTCGCCGCCGGCGTGCCGCTGGTCGAGGCGCTGGACTCGGTGTCCGGCGCCACCGGCAACGTGGTGTTCCGCACCGCCACCGACAAGGTCAAGGCCGACGTCACCACCGGCATGCAGCTGAACTTCTCCATGCGCACCACCGGCGCCTTCCCGACCATGGCGATCCAGATGACCGCCATCGGCGAGGAGTCCGGCGCGCTGGACGAGATGCTCGACAAGGTGGCGAGCTTCTACGAAGCCGAAGTGGACAACATGGTGGACAGCCTGACCAGCCTGATGGAGCCGATCATCATGTCGGTGCTCGGCGTGCTGGTCGGCGGCCTGATCATCGCCATGTACCTGCCGATTTTCCAGCTGGGGGCCGTGGTCTGAACATGTCCATTCACGATCTTCTCGCCGGTTCCGGGCCGGCCTTCGCTTTCTGTGCGGCGTTGCTGGGCCTGGTGGTCGGCAGTTTTCTCAACGTGGTGATCCATCGCCTGCCGAAGATGATGCTGCGCGACTGGCAGACGCAGGCGCGGGAGGTGCTGGAGCTGCCCGGCGAGGCGCCGGGCGAGGTCTTCAACCTGCTGCTGCCCCACTCGCACTGCCCGCACTGCGGCCATGAGATCCGTCCCTGGGAGAACATCCCGCTGCTCGGCTGGCTGACCCTGCGCGGCCGCTGCTCGGCCTGCAAGGCGCCGATCGGCGCGCGCTATCCGCTGGTGGAGCTGGCCTGCGGGCTGCTCTCGGCCCATCTCGCCTGGCATTACGGCCTCGGCTGGCAGGCCGGCGCCATGCTGCTGCTCGGCTGGGGCCTGCTGGCCATGAGCCTGATCGACTACGACCATCAGCTGCTGCCGGACTCGCTGGTGCTGCCGCTACTCTGGCTGGGGCTGATCCTCAACAACTTCGGGCTGTTCGTTTCCCTGGAGGATGCCCTGTGGGGCGCAGTGGCCGGTTATCTCAGCCTGTGGTCGGTGTACTGGCTGTTCAAGCTGGTCACCGGCAAGGAAGGCATGGGCTACGGCGACTTCAAGCTGCTGGCGATGCTCGGCGCCTGGGGCGGCTGGCAGATCCTGCCGCTGACCATCCTGCTCTCCTCGCTGGTCGGCGCCGTGCTGGGAGTCGTCATCCTGCGCCTGCGCAAGGCCGAAAGCGGCACGCCGATCCCCTTCGGCCCCTTCCTCGCCATCGCCGGCTGGATCGCCCTGCTCTGGGGCGAATGGATCACCAGCAGCTATCTGCGCTTCGCCGGTTTGTAGGGCGGGTGCAACCCGCCGCCTTCGGGTCGGCCCTTGGCATTTCCGGCGGGTTGCACCCGCCCTACGCAAAGGGGATGGGCCGCGAAGCGTTGCATATCCGCCGGCAACGCGGTATCTAGCACGGCACTTCGGCATTGGGAGCGCCCATGAAACCCTGGATTCTCGGCCTGACCGGCGGCATCGGCAGCGGCAAGAGCGCCGCCGCCCGGCATTTCAGCGATCTCGGCGTTCATGTGGTGGATGCCGACCAAGCCGCACGCTGGGTGGTAGAGCCCGGTCGTCCGGCGCTGACGGAGATCGTCGGGCACTTTGGCCGGGAAATCCTGCTGGCGAACGGCAATCTGGATCGTGCCGCCCTGCGCCGGAGGGTGTTCCAGAGCGAGGAGGAGCGCCGCTGGCTGGAGCGCTTGCTGCATCCACTGATCCGCCAGGAGATTCTGGCCAGCTTGGAGCAGGCATTCCCGCCCTACGCCATTCTGGAGTCGCCGCTGCTGGTGGAAACCGACCAGCACACGATCACCCAGCGTATCTTGGTCGTCGATGTGCCGGAGTCCCTGCAGCTCGAACGTGCCATGCAGCGCGACGGAGCCGACCGGGAACAGATCGAGGCGATCCTCAAGGCCCAGGCCAGCCGCGAGGAACGCCGGCGCCATGCCGACGACGTGCTGGTGAACGACCGCGACCTGCCTTGGCTGCACCGCGAGGTCGAACGCCTGCACCGATTCTACCTGACCCTGCGCGGAGGCCAGCCATGAAGCAACCCCTGACGGTAACCTGTCCCACCTGCAAGGCGCCGGTCGAGTGGGGTCCGCACAGCCCGCACCGGCCGTTCTGCAGCGAACGCTGCAAACTCATCGATCTGGGTGCCTGGGCGGCCGAAGAGCACGCGATTCCCGGCGAAAACCTCGAGGACGAGCTGTTTTCCGGGGATCTGCCGCCACGCGACCATTGACTTGCCTCAGGCGATCCGCAGGGTGAAACTCGCCGCTTTCGCGGCCGGCCCTTGCCATTTCCGGCGGGTTGCACCTGCCCTACCCATGCGGCATCGACATCCTGCACGAGTGCAGATCACTGCGGCTCGTCGTCCCTCCAGGGCGCCTGCAGGTAGCGGCTACGGTTGAAGGTTTCCAGCCACTCCGGGCAATACACCACCAGCCCGCTGACCACCGCGCCGTTGATGAACGCCTCGGGGAACATCACCAGCCACAGGTAGCCGAGATAATCCAGCAGCCACGGCGGCATTTCGTAGCGGCCATCCATCCACAGCACGCCGAATCCGGCCAGCAGGCAGGCCAGGGCGCTCAGCGCAGCCGGAAAGAAGCCCGAGCAGAAGATGTAGACGAACAGGTTGCGCGGCTGCGCGCGCTCGACCAGCAGGGCGCAGCCTTCGGTAATCGAGACCGGAATCGCCACCAGCAGCAGGCCGTTGACGCCCAGCGCCGCCAGGTCCTGACGTCCCAGAAGCAGCAGTCCGACCTGCGCGGCCAGTCCGGCGAGCATCGCCAGCGGCCAGTCGAGCAACAGAGTCACCGCGGTCATGCCGATGAAATGGAAGGACAGCCCGGAAACGAAATCGCGCCGCACCAGCCAGAGCAGGAACAGCGCCAGGACCGTGCCGAACAGCAGATGCTGGCGCCGACTGTCGCTGAACAGCTCCAGCCAGGGCGCACGCCAGATGGCATGGAGCATGAGCCCCAGATAGAACAGTCCGCCGATCAGCTGGGTAGTGGACGCCAGCAGATCGGCAGCGATCACGGCCTCACCTGCTCGAGGGCTGCGGACAGCGCGCCGGCATCGCCGAACTCACGCTGGGCCCGCAACCGCCCCTGCGCCAGGTCGAGCCACAGCACCTTGGCCGGATCGCCCGGGTAACGGGCAGCGACGCGGGCGTCGCGGTCGAGCAGCACGCGATAGGGATAGTCGCGCATCGCCGGCACGGCGAACAGGCGGGCGATCAGCGAAGGCATGCGACTGATGTCAGCGACGAACACCGCCTGGCGCGCCTCCAGGTAGCCCTGCGGCCGCGCCTTGAGCGCCGCCTCGACCAGCCGGGCGCCATCCATGCTGCGCGCGACCAGCAGGATGCGGGTTTCCTCGTTCAGACTGTAGGCCTGCTCATGCTGGTCCAGCAGGGTCCAGGGGGCGAGCCGCTCGCCCACCTCGAGCGCCTGTGCCCAGAACGACGCCAGGCAAAGCACGATACCGGCGAATAATCTCACTCGCTGCTCCTCCGTGTGGAATAGACATGAATATCGCCGCGCCCCTCCCAGTCCGCCTGCGCCTCCCAGAAGGCCAGCGCCTGCGGCGCATCCCGGAGGACGAAGACATGGGACTTGTCGATTCCCAGCCCTGCCAGCCTGGCCAGCGCCTCTTCCAGCAGCGCCCGGGCGAAACCGCGACCGCGGCAGGACTCGTCCACCGCCAGATGCTGGAGATAGCCGCGACGGCCGTCGTGGCCGACCAGCAGCGAAGCGACAATCCGCCCGTCGAGTTCGACCAGCAGGCTCAGCCGAGGATTGCGTTCGAGATAGGCACAGAAGGGTTCGAAGTCGTCTTCGCTACGCAACTGCAGGCCCGGCGTGCGCCGCCACAGCGCCAGCAAGGCCGGATGATCGGCAGGAATGATGGGGCGAACGGACATCGGAAACTCCGGGGCGCGGGCGACAAAGTCTACACCGGACGCAGCCTCACTCGCAGAAAGCAGGCTTGAAGCAGGCGGCAATCCGGCCCGCCGCGCGGGCTCATTCGGATGCGCCTTTGGGAGGCGGCTCTTGAGGCGTACCTCAAGCTTGGCATCGTTCTGTGATGCGAACTTTCGCCACATTGAAAATTTTAACCAAAAGACATCTTGCCAGCCGAGCGGCACAAGGAGTTATGATTCACGTCAACAATCCAGCGAGCATTTCGGCCACCCCGGGATGCTGTGCGGAAGAGTTTTTGCAGAATATCGAGCCCCGCATGCCGAGCCGTCTGAGCCCCGATGATCAGCAACGCGTCGATGACTACCTGAGCGCCCCGCAGCATCAGGTGGAACGCCAGCCGTTCCGCCCCTGGCGCCTCGCATTGATCGTGCTGACCGTGGTCGCCTGCCTAGGCCTGCTGAGCCGTATTCTGGGTCGTTTGGCGCTCTGAGCTGCCTCGCGCTCGCCCCCGCGACCCTGCCCCGTTTTTTTCTGGCCTTATGAGACTTTAGACATGACTCATCGCATCGTAATCGTCGGCGGGGGCGCCGGCGGCGTGGAACTCGCAACCCGCCTTGGCAAAACCATGGGCAGGAACTATCAGGCGAAGATCACCCTGGTCGACGCCAACATGACCCACCTGTGGAAACCGCTGCTCCACGAAGTCGCCGCCGGCTCGCTGAACTCGACCGGGGACGAACTGAACTACGTCGCCCAGGCCAAATGGAACAACTTCGAATTCCAGTTCGGCCGCATGTGCGGGCTGGATCGGGCCAACAAGCGCATCCGCCTGGCCGCCCAACCGGCCCTGGAGGACCGCGCCCCGCTGCCCGAGCGCGAACTGGAATACGACACCCTGGTCATTTCCGTCGGCAGCACCACCAACGACTTCGGCACGCCCGGTGCCGCCGAGAACTGCATCTTCCTGGAAAGCCGCGACCAGGCCGAACGCTTCCGTCGCTTGCTGCTCAGCCACTACCTGCGCGCCCATGCCAGCAACAATGACAGCCATCAGGTCAACGTCGCCATCGTCGGCGCCGGCGCCACCGGCGTCGAACTGGCCGCCGAGCTGCGCCATGCCTCCAAGGAACTGGTTGCCTACGGCCTGGAGCGCATCCCGCCGGAAAACCTGAGCATCACCGTGATCGAGTCCAGCCCGCGGGTCCTGGCCGCCCTGCCCGAGCGGATCAGCCGCTCGGCCCACGCCACCCTGGAAAGCCTCGGTGTCCGCGTACTCACCAACACCGCCGTCAGCGAAGTGACCTCGGAAGGCCTGAGGACCAAGGACGACCAGTTCGTCTCCGCCGACCTGATGGTCTGGGCCGCAGGCGTTCGCGCTCCCGCCTTCCTCGCGAACCTGGACGGCCTGGAAACCAACCGTATCAACCAGCTGGTGGTGCGCCCGACCCTGCAGACCACCCTCGACGACGATATCTTCGCCTTCGGCGACTGCGCCTCCTGCCCGCAGCCGGGCACCGACCGCCCCGTGCCGCCGCGCGCCCAGGCCGCCCACCAGCAGGCCGCGCTGCTGGCCAAGTCGATCTATCGCAAGCTCCAGGAAGACAAGCCCCTGCTCGAGTACCGCTACAGCGACCACGGCTCGCTGATTTCCCTGTCGAGCTTCTCGGCGATCGGCAACCTGATGGGCAACCTGACCGGCGACGTGACCCTGGAGGGCTGGCTGGCCCGCAAGTTCTACATCTCGCTCTACCGGATGCACCAGATGGCGCTGTACGGCACCTTCCGCACCCTGATGATGATGGTGGGCGACCGCTTCCGCAGCAGCACCGTGCCCCGCCTCAAGCTGCACTAAGTCCTTCCCGACCCTGCGGGCCGACCGGCCCGCAAGGTCCTCTCCCCCGCCTCGCCACCCACACGGCAATCCGCAGTGCCGGGATGCCAACGCCTCGACTCGACGGATCGGCCGAACAAAAACCTGGACGCACGAAAATGCACCGGAAGAAGGTCTTCAGGCGCTGCAGAAATCAAAAATCTGATGATTAAGCTGGGAATCGAACCTTTCCAGGAATTAAAGGTGATTCTAGGAGATGGTGGGTCGTGTAGGATTCGAACCTACGACCAATTGGTTAAAAGCCAACTGCTCTACCGACTGAGCTAACGACCCATACACGATGTGAAGCTATGGTCGGGGTAGAGAGATTCGAACTCCCGACATCCTGCTCCCAAAGCAGGCGCGCTACCGGACTGCGCTATACCCCGTCTGAAAGCTGGCTCCGCGACCTGGACTCGAACCAGGGACCCAATGATTAACAGTCATTTGCTCTACCGACTGAGCTATCGCGGAACTTTCATCGCTTCTTGCCTGCCGCGACGCTGGAACCCCATCGCCGTTGCAGTGGCGCGCATTTTACGGCTCCAGACGCCCCTGTCAACCCTTGAAAATGCTTTTTGCAGCAATCACTTATTTTCGCCCTCTCCCCAATGGGGAGAGAGCGAGGAGCGCGGTTCAGGAGAAGACGATCTCGTCGCCCTCTACCCGGGCGGAGATCTTCGCCCCGGGGACGAACTGGCCGGCGAGGATCCGCTGCGCCAGCGGGTTCTCGATCCAGCGCTGGATCGCCCGCTTGAGCGGCCGGGCGCCATACACCGGGTCGTAGCCGACGGCGATCAGCTTATCCAAGGCCTCGGCGGAGAGCTCGAGACTCAGCTCGCGCTCGGCCAAGCGTCGACGCAGACGCCCCAGCTGGATCTCGGCAATGCCGGCGATCTGCTCGCGGGCCAGCGGGTCGAAGACCACCACCTCGTCGATGCGGTTGATGAACTCCGGCCGGAAGTGGTGGCTCACCGCATCCATCACCGCCGCCCGCTGGGCCTCGCGATCGCCGGCCAGCTCCTGGATCTGCACCGAGCCGAGGTTGGAGGTCATCACCACCACGGTGTTCTTGAAATCCACGGTACGCCCGTGACTGTCGGTCAGACGGCCGTCCTCCAATACCTGCAGGAGGACGTTGAACACGTCGGGATGGGCCTTCTCCACCTCGTCCATCAGCACCACCGAGTAGGGCTTGCGACGCACCGCCTCGGTCAGGTAACCCCCCTCCTCGTAGCCGACGTACCCCGGAGGGGCGCCGATCAGCCGGGCCACCGAGTGCTTCTCCATGAACTCGGACATGTCGATGCGTACCAGCGCCTCCTCGGTATCGAAGAGGAACTCGGCCAGCGCCTTGCACAGTTCGGTCTTGCCCACCCCGGTCGGGCCGAGGAAGAGGAAGGAGCCGCTCGGCCGGTTCGGGTCGGCAAGCCCGGCGCGGGAGCGCCGCACCGCATTAGCCACGGCGACCACCGCCTCGTGCTGGCCGATCACCCGCTGGTGCAGCAGCTCCTCCATCTTCAGCAGCTTCTCGCGCTCGCCTTCGAGCATCTTGGCCACCGGGATGCCGGTCCACTTGGACACCACCTCGGCGATTTCCTCGTCGGTGACACGGTTGCGCAGCAGCTGGTTTTCCCGCGGCTCGCCCGTGTCGACGCTGGCCAGCTTGCGCTCCAGCTCGGGAATCAGGCCGTACTGCAGCTCGGCCATGCGGTTCAGGTCGCCCTTGCGCCGCGCCGCCTCCAGGTCCAGCTTGGCCTGCTCGAGTTGCTGCTGGAGCTGCGCCGAGCCCTGTACCTCGGCCTTCTCCGACCTCCAGATCTCCTCGAGGTCGGCATACTCGCGCTCGAGCTTGACGATGTCCTCCTCGAGCTTGGCCAGACGTTTTTTGGTCGCCTCGTCGGTTTCCTTCTTCAGTGCCTCGCGCTCGATCTTCAGCTGGATCAGCCGGCGATCGAGGCGATCCAGCGCCTCGGGCTTGGAGTCGATCTCCATGCGGATACGGCTGCCCGCCTCGTCGATCAGGTCGATGGCCTTGTCCGGCAGCTGGCGGTCGGTGATGTAGCGGTGCGACAGCTTGGCGGCGGCGATGATCGCACCGTCGGTGATGGTCACCCCGTGGTGCACCTCGTAGCGCTCCTTGAGGCCGCGGAGGATGGCGATGGTGTCCTCCTCGCTCGGCTCGTCCACCAGGACTTTCTGGAAGCGGCGCTCCAGCGCGGCGTCCTTCTCGACGTACTGGCGGTACTCGTCGAGCGTGGTGGCACCGACGCAATGCAGCTCGCCGCGCGCCAGCGCGGGCTTCAGCATGTTGCCGGCATCCATGGCGCCCTCGGCCTTGCCGGCGCCGACCATGGTGTGCAACTCGTCGATGAACAGGATGACCCGCCCTTCCTGCTTGCCCAGCTCGTTGAGCACCGCCTTCAGGCGCTCCTCGAACTCGCCGCGGAACTTGGCGCCGGCAATCAGCGCGCCCATGTCCAGGGCCAGCAGGCGCTTGTCCTTGAGGCCGTCCGGCACCTCGCCGTTGATGATCCGCTGGGCCAATCCCTCGACGATGGCGGTCTTGCCCACGCCCGGCTCGCCGATCAGCACCGGGTTGTTCTTGGTCCGGCGCTGCAGGACCTGGATGGTGCGGCGGATCTCGTCGTCGCGGCCGATCACCGGATCGAGCTTGCCCTCCTCGGCTCGCGCGGTCATGTCGACGCAGTACTTGTCCAACGCCTGGCGGGACTCCTCGGCATTCGGATCGTTCACCGCCTGGCCGCCGCGCAGGTTGTTGACGGCATTTTCGATGGCCTTCTTCGACACGCCCTGATCGAGCAGCAGCTTGCCCAGGCGAGTGCTGCCGTCCAGTGCGGCGAGCAGTACCAGCTCGCTGGAGATGAACTGGTCACCCTTCTGTTGGGCCAGGCGGTCGGCCTGGTTGAGCAGCCTTGCCAGGTCCTGGGACAGATTCATGTCACCGGTGGGGTTCTGCAGCTTGGGCAGTTGCTCGAGCGCCTGGCTCAGCGCCTGGCGCAGGCCGTTGATATCGAAGCCGACCTGCATCAGCAGCGGCCGGATCGAACCGCCCTGCTGATCGAGCAGCGCCTGCATCAGGTGCAGTGGCTCGATGGCGGCATGATCGAGACCGACCGCCACGGACTGGGCATCGGACAGGGCAAGTTGCAGTTTGCTGGTCAATCGGTCGATTCGCATGAAGTCATCCTTTCGGTAAGGAGCAGGCCGGCGCGATGAGGGCGCCCGAAGCCCGTAGGGGCCTGCCGAGATGAAGCATAGATAAGGATGATTAGCGGGGATTCAAGGTCGCGGAATTGATCCGCGTCAGCACCGAGGGTATCAACAGGAGCGCCGGCGCCATGCGGCGAACGGCGCCGATCAGGGGGCCAGCCAGACCAGACTGGCGAAGCGACCGGTGCGGGGGCTGCGGCGGTAGGAGTAGAAGCGCGCGTCGCCGAAGGTACAGAGGCCGCCGCCGTATATGGCCTCGACGCCGCGGGCGGCCAGGCGGATGCGCGCCAGCCGGTAGAGGTCGGCCATGAAGCGGCCCGGGTTGCGACTCGCCACGAAGGCCGTCGCCGCCTGCGGATGCCGCTCGAGAAAGGCCACACGCACCTCCGGACCGACTTCGAAGGCCGCCGGACCGATGGCCGGCCCGAGCCAGACCAGCACGTCCTGCGGCGCCACGGCCAGGGCGTCGAGGGTCGACTCCAGCACGCCACCGGCCAGCCCGCGCCAGCCGGCATGGGCCGCGGCCACCCGGGTGCCGGCGCGGTCGCAGAACAACACCGGCAGGCAGTCGGCGGTGAGGATCGCGCAGGCGATACCGGTCCGCTCGGTCCAGCTGGCATCGGCCTCGGGGCTCAGCGCCGGATCGGCCGGCACCACGTCCACGCCATGCACCTGACGCAACCAGGCCGGCTCGCAACCGAGGCCGGCCTGCAGTCGCCGGCGGTTCTCGGCAACGGCTGCCGGCTCATCCCCGACATGGTCGCCGAGGTTGAAAGCCGCGAAGGGCACCGCGCTGACGCCGCCCTCGCGGGTCGTCACGCAGGCGCGCACCCACGCGGGCGCAGGCCAGTCCGGCGTCAGCCAGGCGCTCATCCGACGAATGCCTGGCTGTCCTGGCGCAGCAGCGTCAGCAGCCAGACGAGATCGTCCGGCAGCGGCGCTTCCCATTTCAGACGCTCGCCGCTGAGCGGATGATCCAGCTCGAGGAAGCGTGCGTGCAAGGCCTGGCGCGGGAACTCCTTGAGCGACTGCACCAGGGTCTGGCTGGCCGCCGGCGGAATACGAAAACGCCCGCCATAGAGCGGATCGCCCACCAGCGGATAGCCGACATGCGCCATGTGCACGCGGATCTGGTGGGTACGCCCGGTCTCCAGCTTGATGCGGGTATGGGTATGCGCGCGGAAGCGCTCGAGCACGCGATAGTGGCTGACCGCCGGCTTGCCGCCCTCAACCACCGCCATGCGTTGGCGCTGCTGGCCGTGGCGACCGATCGGTGCGTCGATCTTGCCGCCGGAGGTAATCACACCGATCACGATGGCCTCGTAGATGCGGCTGACGCTGCGCGCCTGCAACTGCTCGACCAGCCGGGTCTGCGCCTGCAGGGTCTTGGCCACCACCATCAGGCCGGTGGTGTCCTTGTCCAGGCGATGGACGATGCCGGCGCGCGGCACATTGACCAGTCCCGGCACATGGTGCAGCAGCGCATTGAGCAGGGTACCGTCGGCGTGCCCGGCGGCCGGATGCACGACCAGCCCGGCCGGCTTGTCGAGCACCAGGATCTGCTCGTCCTCGTAGACGATGCCCAGCTCGATGTCCTGGGCGACCCACTCGCCCTGCGCCTGCTGCTCGGCATCCAGCTCGAGCAGGGCGCCGCCATGGACGGTGTCGCGGGGACGCAGCACGGCGCCGTCCACGGTCAGGCGCCCGTCCTTGATCCAGGCGGCCAGGCGCGAGCGCGAATGTTCGGAGAAGAGTTGTGCGGCGACCTGGTCGAGGCGTTGGCCGCCCAGCTCGAAGGGGACTTCAGCACGAAGTCGAATGGCCTGATCGTTGTGTATTGACATGCTCGGCAACGGCGGGGCACGGCCTTTGGTTTCGGCCATGCGCTTGTGGTTAAATACGGCCCCTCTGCCCCCGCTCACGCAGGGCACTCATCATAACAGGACGGCCCCGCCCCCGACAGCCGGCCGTCACAGGGACGCACAGCCTCCATGCACCTGAAACACCTGCTGCTGATCGCCACGCTCGCTCTCATCGCCGCCTGCGGATCGAAGAAGGAGAAAGAGGACGCCGTCGACGAGAACCTCAGCGAGACCGAGCTGTACCAGCAGGCCCAGACCAACATTGGCAACAATGACTACAACGCCGCGATCACCAAGCTGAAGGCCCTGGAGTCGCGCTACCCGTTCGGCCGCTACGCCGAGCAGGCCCAGCTGGAACTGATCTACGCCTACAACAAGACCCAGGAGCCGGAGGCCTCGCGTTCGGCCGCCGAGCGCTTCATCCGCCTGCACCCGCAGCACCCCAACGTCGACTATGCCTACTACCTCAAGGGCCTGGCCTCCTTCGACCAGGATCGCGGCATGCTGTCGCGCTTCCTGCCGCTGGACATGACCAAGCGCGACCCGGGCGCGGCACGCGACTCCTTTAACGAATTCGCCCAGCTCACCAGCCGCTACCCGAGCAGCCGCTATGCGCCGGATGCCAAGGCGCGCATGGTCTACCTGCGCAACCTGCTGGCCGCCTACGAGATCCACGTCGCCCATTACTACCTCAAGCGCGAAGCCTATGTGGCCGCGGCCAACCGCGGTCGCTATGTCGTGGAAAACATGCAGGAAACACCGTCGGTGGGCGACGGTCTGGCGGTGATGGTCGAGGCCTACCAGCGCCTCACCCTGGACGAACTGGCCGACACCAGCCTGGAAACCCTGAAGCTGAACTACCCGGACCACCCCAGCCTGCAGAACGGCCAGTTCGTGCCGCTGGAGGAAGAGGACGACAACCGCTCCTGGCTGGGCAAGGCTACCCTGGGCCTGCTCGAGCGCGCGCCGCCGCTGCCCCCGGGCGAAACCCGCGCCAACCAGGACGTCCGCCGCATGTACGAAGAGTCCCGACAGGAAATCCGCACCGAGCTGAAACAGGGCGAGGCGGCGAAGGAAGACGTCGAGGCCGCCGACCGCAAGCCCAAGCGCGCCTGGTGGAACCCCTTCCGCCTGCTCGACTGAACCTGGGCGCTACGAACGAGAAGGGAGGCCCGAGGGCCTCCCTTCTCGCTTTTGGCACGCCGGCTGACGACAGGCCTGCCAGGGTGGGCACGAAAGATACCCACCCGCCCCGCGTTCGCTCAGTCCCCGAGTCGCCAGCCGGAGGTGATCGGATAGCGCCGGTCCCGGCCGAAGCCGCGCTGGGTCACCCGCACGCCTACGGCCGCCTGGCGGCGCTTGTACTCGTTGAGGTCGACCAGGCGCAGCACCCGCCTGACGGTATCCTCGTCGAACCCCTCGGCGATGATCGCGTTGGCCGAGAGGTCGTACTCGACGTACAGCGTGAGGATCTCGTCGAGCACCGGATAGGGCGGCAGCGAGTCCTCGTCCTTCTGGTCGGGCGCCAGTTCGGCCGACGGCGGACGATCGATGACCCGTTGGGGAATCACCGCGCCCAGACCGTTGCGATAGTCGCAGAGGCGGAACACCAGGGTCTTGGGCACGTCCTTGAGCACGTCGAAACCGCCGGCCATGTCGCCGTAGAGGGTCGCGTAGCCCACCGCCATCTCGCTCTTGTTGCCGGTGGTCAGCACCAGATAGCCTTTCTTGTTGGAGATCGCCATCAGCAGGGTGCCGCGGCAGCGCGCCTGCAGGTTCTCCTCGGTGGTATCCCGACCGAGCCCCTCGAACACCGGTGCCAGGGTGTCCATGAACGCCTCGACCATCGGTGCGATCGGCAGCACCCGGTAGGTGACGCCCAAGGCCGCGGCCTCCGCCTCGGCATCCTCGAGGCTCATCTGCGCCGTATAGCGGTAGGGCATCATCACCGCCTCGACCTGCTCCGCACCGAGCGCATCCACCGCCACGGCCAGGGTCAACGCCGAGTCGATGCCGCCGGACAGCCCCAGAATCACCCCCTTGAAGCCATTCTTGCGCACGTAGTCGCGCACCCCCAGCACCAGTGCCTGGTAGACGCTCGCCTCTAGCTCGGGCAACGGCGCACAACTGGCAGCGCGCGGCAGCACCGCGCCGTCGCCCTCGACGCTCAGATCGACCGGATAGAGCCCTTCGGCGAAGGCCGGCGCACGCTGGACGACCTGGCCGCCCGCCGCGACCACGCAAGAACCGCCGTCGAACACCAGTTCGTCCTGGCCGCCGACCTGGTTGACGTAGACCACCGGCATGCCGCCCTCGACCGTCCGGGCGGCGAGAACCTCCTCCCGCTCGCGCTGCTTGTCCAGGTGAAAGGGCGAGGCATTCAGGCTGAGCATCAGCCGCGCACCGGCCTCTTTCGCCTGGCGCATCGGGCCAGGGAACCAGATGTCCTCGCAGATCGACAGGGCCACCGGCACGCCCTTGATGTCCAGCAGGCAAGCCTCGCTGCCCGACTCGAAGTAGCGCCGCTCGTCGAACACCCGGTAGTTCGGCAGATGCTGCTTGTAGTAGCGCGCCAGCAGCTCGCCGTCGGCGATCACCGCGGCGGCATTGAAACGCTGCCCGTCCTCCAGCCAGGGGTAGCCGAGCACCAGATAGATGCCCCGCACCTCGTCCTTGAGTCGCTGCAAGCCTTGCTCGATACGCAACTGCATGCTCGAGCGCAGCAGCAGATCCTCCGGCGGATAGCCGCACAGCGCCAGTTCGGGAAACACGATGACATCCGCGTCCCAGTCGTCGCGCGCGCTGCAGGCCGCCTCGAGGATGCGCTCGACGTTGCCGTGCACATCGCCGACGCGCAGATTCAGTTGGGCCATCACGACCCGCAGGGTTTGGCTCATGGCCGTCTCCACCGATGAAAGTGACGTGCCCGGCATACGCACGGGCGCGCTTCGAAAAATCCATTCTCCCGCATCGACGCCTGCGGAAACAACGCGCGCCGCCCCCTGGCGGAGCGGACCGGAAAACCCTGCGTGCGCCATGCCGACCCGCGCACGAAAGCGGGCAACGGCATGGCCCCGGAAAACCCCGGCTTGCTAAAATGCCGGCCCTCCTTCGAGTAGAGCACTCCATGTTCCGTCTGCTGTTCTGGATTCTCGTCATCGTCGCCATCGTCTGGCTCTGGCGCCGGCTGACGCGCCCCGCCCCGCGCCCCGTCGCCAAGGCCGAGCCCGAAGCGCCCAAGCCCATGGTGCGCTGCGCCCAGTGTGGCGTGCACCTGCCGCGCGAAGAGGCGCTGGCCGACGGCCGCCTCTGGTACTGCAGCCAGGCGCACCTGAGCCAGGGTCCGCGCCACGGTGAGCGCTGAACCCCTGCCGCCGACCGGCAATCCGTTGAGCGGCCCCCAGGGCGGCAACGTCCTGCGCCTGTACCACCTGTACCGGCTGATCATCGGCCTGCTGCTGGTGCTGCTGATTTCCAGCAGCCTGGACGAGCGGCTGCTGCAGGTCGCCCATCCGATGCTGTTCCACTACGGCAGCTGGTTCTACCTGATCCTGAATATCCTGGTCGCCGTCCTGGTGCACCACCCCAAGCCCCTGCAGATCTTCAGCCTGGCGCTGGTCGACGTGATCCTGCTCTCGGGCCTGCTCTACACGGCCGGCGGCCCGCCCAGCGGCATCGGCAACCTGATCGTCGTCTCGGTGGCCGTGGCCAACGTCCTGTTGCGCGGACGGATCGGCCTGCTGATCGCCGCCGTGGCGGCCAGCGGCCTGGTCTACATGACCTTCTACCTGAGCCTCGACCGCCCCGCGGCGGCTACCCAGTACGTGCACGCGGGGGCGCTGGGCACGCTGTGCTTCGCCAGCGCGCTGCTCGTGCAGAGTCTGACCCGCCGCCTGCGGCGCAGCGAATCCCTGGCCGAGCGGCGTGCCGCCGAAGTCGCCGACCTGCAGGCCCTGAATGCCCAGATCCTCGAGCGCATGCGCACCGGCATCCTGGTGCTCGACCGGCAGCAGCAGGTGCTGCTGGCCAACCAGAGCGCCTTCACCCTGCTGGGCAACCCCGCGCTGGTCGGGCAGGCGCTCGCGCCCCACTGCCCGGAGCTGGTCGAGCGCCTGCAGCAGTGGCAACAGAATCCGACCCTGCGCCCGCAGGACCTGCACACCCTGCCCCACGGCCCGCTGGTGCAGCCGAACTTCGTCGCCCTCAAACGTGGCGGGCGGCAAAGTACCCTGATCTTCCTCGAAGACCTCTCGCAGATCGCCCAGCAGGCCCAGCAGCTCAAGCTGGCCTCGCTCGGCCGGCTGGCCGCCGGCATCGCCCACGAGATCCGCAACCCGCTCGGCGCCATCAGTCACGCCGCGCAGCTGCTGCAGGAGTCCGAAGGCCTCGACGGCCCCGACCGGCGCCTGGCGCAGATCGTCCAGGACCAGTCGCGGCGCATGAACCTGGTGATCGAGAACGTGCTGCAGCTGTCGCGCCGGCGCCAGGCCGAGCCGCAACTGCTCGACCTGAAATACTGGCTGCACCGCTTCGCCGGCGAACAGCGCGCCTCGGCGGCGCCGAACCAGATCCTGCACCTGGAGATCCAGGAGGGCTCCCTGAAGACCTGCATGGACGCGAACCAGTTCATCCAGATCCTCAACAACCTGGTGCAGAACGGTCTGCGCTACAGCGCCCGGCGCCATCCCCAGGGACAAGTCTGGCTCGCGCTGTTTCGCGACCCGGACAGCGACCTGCCGGTGCTCGAGGTGCGCGACGACGGCCCCGGCGTGCCCACCGAGCAGATCGAGCACATCTTCGAACCCTTCTTCACCACCGAAAGCAAGGGCACCGGGCTGGGCCTGTACATTTCCCGCGAGCTGTGCGAGAGCAACCAGGCCCGCCTCGACTACCGTGGCGGCGAAGGCCAAGGCGGCTGCTTCCGCATCACCTTCGCCCATCCGCACAAGCTGACCTAGGCAAGCCACGGATGTCCCCTTCCTCCCCCTTTCGCCCTCTCGCCACCTGCAACGGAATCCGAGTTTGATGAGCGCCCGACAGAAAGCCCTGATCGTCGACGACGAGCCCGACATCCGCGAACTGCTGGAAATCACCCTGGGCCGGATGAAGCTCAATACCCGCAGCGCGCGCAACCTCCAGGAAGCCCGCGACTGGCTGGGCCGCGAGCGCTTCGACCTGTGCCTGACCGACATGCGCCTGCCCGACGGCAGCGGCCTGGAGCTGGTGCAACACATCCAGCAGCGCCACGCGCAGGTCCCGGTCGCGATGATCACCGCCTACGGCAGCCTGGACACCGCGGTCAACGCCCTCAAGGCCGGCGCCTTCGACTTCCTGACCAAGCCGGTCGACCTCGCCCGCCTGCGCGAGCTGGTCGCCACCGCCCTGCGCCTGCATGCACCGGCCGTCGAGGAAGCGCCGGAGGACGGCCGGCTGATCGGCGACTCGCCGCCGATGCGCACCCTGCGCAAGCAGATCGCCAAGCTGGCGCGCAGCCAGGCGCCGGTCTACATCAGCGGCGAGTCCGGCAGCGGCAAGGAAGTGGTGGCCCGCCTGATCCACGAACAGGGTCCGCGCGCCGAACGCTCCTTCGTGCCGGTGAACTGCGGCGCGATTCCCTCGGAGCTGATGGAGAGCGAGTTCTTCGGCCACCGCAAGGGCAGTTTCACCGGCGCCATCGAAGACAAGCAGGGCCTGTTCCAGGCCGCCAGCGGCGGCACCCTGTTCCTCGACGAAGTGGCCGACCTGCCGCTGCCGATGCAAGTCAAGCTGCTGCGCGCTATCCAGGAAAAGGCCGTGCGCGCGGTCGGCGGCCAACAGGAGGTGGTGGTGGACGTGCGTATCCTCAGCGCCACCCACAAGGACCTGGCCGCCGAGGTCGCCGCCGGCCGCTTCCGCCAGGACCTCTACTACCGCCTGAACGTCATCGAGCTGCGCGTTCCGCCGCTGCGCGAGCGCCGCGAGGACATTCCGGCGCTCGCGGCGAGCACGCTGGCGCGTCTGGCGGAAGAGGCCGGCCTGCCGCCCGCCCGGCTCGGCGAGGAAGCCCAGGAAAAGCTCAAGAGCTACCGCTTTCCGGGCAACGTGCGCGAACTGGAGAACATGCTGGAGCGGGCCTACACCCTCTGCGAAGACGACCTGATCCAGGCCCGCGACCTGCGCCTCTGCGACACCCAAAGCCCCGGCGAAGGCGGTGCGGCATCGCTGGCGGGCATCGACAACCTCGAGGACTACCTAGAGGAACTTGAACGCCAGCTGATCATGCAGGCCCTCGAGGAAACCCGCTGGAACCGCACCGCCGCCGCCGAGCGCCTGGGCCTGACCTTCCGCTCCATGCGCTACCGCCTGAAGAAACTGGGCATCGACTGAAGCCATGCTTTGGCACCCGCCTCGGGGAGGCAGGCCCTCGCCCTGTCCGGCGGGTTGCAACCCGCCCTACGCATCGCCGCCATGGGGATACCCCGTAGGACGGGTGAAACCCGCCATACTGCCAAAGCCGGGCTCAGCGCCGGCCGAGCCGCCCGGCCGGCGCATAGGGCGCCGGATCGATGATCGGCTCGCGCTCCAGCAACAGATCGGCGAGCAGTTGGCAGGACGCCGGCGCCAGCACCAGCCCGTTGCGGAAATGCCCGCAGTTCAGCCACAACCCCGCGCAGCCAGGCACCGGACCGATATAGGGAATCCCCTCGGGGGAGCCCGGCCGCAGCCCCGCCCACTGCTTGACCACCTCGGCACCGGCCAGCGCCGGCAGCAGTGCCTCGGCGGACGCCTTGAGGCTCTCGAAGGCCTCATGGGTCGGCGTCTTGTCGAAGCCGACATCCTCCAGGGTGCTGCCCACCAGGATGTGCCCGTCCCGTCGTGGAATCGCATAGCGCCCGTCGGCCATCACCATCCGCGGCAGGAAATCCTCGGCGCACTTGTAGAGGATCATCTGGCCCTTCATCGGCTTGACCGGCAGCTCCAGGCCCAGGGTAGCCAGCAGCTCGCCGCTCCAGGCACCGGCCGCGACCACCACGTGCTCGGCACGCAACTCGCCGGACGCCGTGCGCACCCCGACGACCCGCTCGCCCTCGCGGACGAAGCCGGTCACCGGACGATTTTCCTCGAGCGTCACGTTGGGCAGACGCGCCAGCGCCTCGCGCAGCGCCGCGAGCAGGCGCGGATTGCGCACGTTGGCCACCCCGGACATGAACAGGGCCCGCGAGAAGCCCGGCCCCAGCGCCGGCACCGCCTTATGGACGGCGTCGATATCCACCGCCGCCAGCGGCCGGCCCTCCCGAGTCGCCCAGGCCAGCGCCTCGGCCTCGTCCTCCAGGTCCAGCCAGTAGAGACCGGTGGCATGCACCTCGGGATCGATCCCGGTTTCCTGGCGCAGACGCTCGCCCAGCGTCGGATAGAAGTCCTGCGACCAGTGCGCCAGCGCCGTCACCGCCGGGCTGTAGCGCCAGGGATAGAGCGGCGACACGATGCCGCCGCCGGCCCAGGAAGACTCCTGGCCGAGCGGCCCTTGATCCAGCAGACGGACCTCCAGCCCGGCCTCCGCCAACCGCTGAGCCGACAACATACCGATGGCACCACCGCCAACCACCAGGACTCGCATCGCATCCTCCCCTCAAAAGAAAACGGGCCGTAAATCGGCCCGTTATACGCCAGCCAAACAGTTATCGGCCAGCACTTATCGCAAACGCTGCCGATGGTGGCAGGTACTCATGAACACACCCCATTCGTGGTGGCCTTCACCAACGTTCGCCCCGTCAGGCTGACCTCGACCACCCGTTCCTGACGGCCCGCACTGGGGGAGGCGCGGCATATGGTCAGGCTGGTACTGGTCGCGCCCAAACCGGTCGGCTGGAACACGATGCTGGTCACGGCAGCCGTGATCCGGTAACCGCTTGGCGCAGCATCCTGCGCGTGAAGCACCGTGCCGTCGGCGACTCTGACGATCCATCCCTGGTGCCAGTCCCCCGTGCAGTTTGCACCGTCACTGGAGGCACACAAGGTGACCACTGCGTTGCGCTTGATCGCCTCGCTGCGTCCCAACGTGGCGCTCGCAGCCAGCTCATTGGCCAGCGAGCGCAGTTTGCTGGACAGGGAGACGTCGCTGAACGAGGGTATGGCCACCCCGAGCAGGATGGCCAGCACGGCGAGGGCCACCATGAGTTCGACCAGGGTGAAGCCGTGCTGGTGGAAAGCCCGCACGCTCCTTACCAACCGCTCTGTCCGCCTAGTAGACGTAGTCACTGGCGTACTCATTGCTCAACGTTCCAATAAACACGACGCTTGGGCTGGGTCGATGAGCTGTAGGTTGGATCCGCCTTGCGGCAGTCCAAAACACAAACGAACGGCACTACCTCATTGTTGTCACTACCATCAAGCTTCACGTTTCCCGACACGGGCGACGGCGACAGCCCCCCCCCCTCCAGGACCTCGAAGCGACTGCCATCTTGGGCAGAAGCATCGCGATAGGCTATCTGATAGCTCCTGTTGGTTCCCAGGCTGGTGCAACTGGTGCCCGACGACGAGGCTGGCTGATGGGTATTGAACGTGCTGTAACCGAATACGGTGACGGCTGAGGTCACAACCTGCTCATTATCCGCCAGATCTAGATACCAACCGCGTGGGTGGCTTGACAGGTCACTGGAGCTGGGATTGCTGCTGGATATCTCCAGCAGCGAGCTCAGGCATGCCGTGCCATGGGTGTCACACTGATTCTGGGCCAGCCAGGTAGCATCGCCGGGTTTGTCCGCGATGTTGAAGAAGTAGTTTGACACGCTGGTCGCCGCGACATATCCCGACAACGGCTTCTCGCGATCACCGGAACCGACCTGCAGATAATAAATCCCCCCCGAACTGACCACTTCGGGCGCAAACATAAACTTCCGGCTTGCCGAGCAGGAGCTCATGCTCGAGCAGCCCAGGGAAGCAATCTTGGCCATTGTCCACGCATCTGGAGCATTGCTGCCGATGGTGATCCGGTAGATATTCCCGCCCAGATCGACCGCATAGGCATAGATGCCCCGGCCGCTGCTGTCCGGAACCACCGTGATATCTCCAACCACGCCCCGGTCAGTCGAGAAGGTATTCAGAAGCGCACCAGTGTCCGCATCCAGAACATAGATCCTTTTACCCTTGCTCGTGTCGTCACAGGAATTGTTCCTGGTGCCATCATCGGTATCCTCGCAATCGTCATAACCACCACCGACCAGAATAAGCGGTTTGTAGACGATGCTGCTCCCCGAACCATCCGTATAGCCGGCAGCACTGAACAAGGTCGCCGAAGACCAGGTCTGGCCTATATCCGAGAAACCGCTCGAGCAATTGCTGTCATTGCCAAGATTCGGGCAACCCACCTTCCACTTGAGCGTAGGACTCTCCGGGGTAGTCACATCGAAGCCGTACAGCACCCGGCCGCCCCGGCGCATTCCGGCATAGACAAAGGTCTTGCTGGAGCCGCCTGAAGAAGCCTTCCCTGTGAAGGCCGTAACCGCGCCATCGACACCATAAGGCTTTGGCGTGCCCCCGGAACTTCCCAGATAACTGACGAGCTGGGTGTTATCCTTCTGCCGCTTGAGGTTTGCGTAACTCTCTGGCGGGACGAACGACCATAGCTCCTCGCCCGCCACATATGACCCATAGCTTGTACTGCGGTTACCGTTCACGGCGCGCAGCATGCCATCGTTACCGCCGTAGAACACCACAACATTGGGCGATGACTCCGTGCCATAGTTGATGGCAACCGGCCGGGAGTGAACCACGTCGCCATGCACCGAAGGCCGCACCTCAGTGGTTACCGTGTCGATATCCTCGTCCTTCACATCGGTGCCGCGCCCCCAGTTGATCAAGGCATCGCGCTCCGTCGCATCGGCGGCGCCAAGCAACCCGGCCGTAATGGACGTATTGCTGGTATTGAAAGCGGCCAAGGTATCGGTGCTGGAGTCGCAGGAAGTAAAGGTCGGGCTGCACGTCAGCACATTTCGCGTCACTCCGCTACGCGGGCGGCGCAGTAGGTAGCTCTGCCCGCCTTTTTCCACCACACTCCCGTCGGGCGAGTCGGAGACATCCGAATTCGCGACGGTCAGACATCCCCCCTGCGGCTTGAACGCCCAATAGTTGTCGACCGTGGCTGGGGTCCAGTACCCCCGTGCGCACTCGGTGAGGAAATTTGTCGAACTATTGATTGCCGCAGCCCCGCCCTGATCCAACAGCCTCAATACGCCGTCCAAATAGCCCATCCTGTACTGCTTCAGGTTGCCTGCCCACAGCGGGAACGAGTTCGCGTCCGGCCGGAACATGCCGATGAATACTTGATTCAGGTAGGAGCCCTGCGTATTCACACTAACTGGCAGACTTACCGAAGCGAAGGCGCTGTTCACCGACTGGATCTCGGACATGATCGAGTTCAAGGCCGTTACAATGGCTGCGGAGTCCGAAGTCACGGCAAAATACTTGCCATCGCTCACCGAAGCGATGCTCTTCAGCAAGGCGGAATGCGCCGGGCCTTGCCCGGTGCTAGCCGGGTTCACGTCGACCGTATAGGTGGTGACGTTTAGCGATGAGGTCGCCTTCATGAAGAGCGCCCATTCGTTGGCGGTACTGATAGTTTCCGCCGTCGGGGAAATCTCGATACGCGCCGACTTGGCTATCGCCGTAGCGTTATCGTATCCCCCCTCATTCTGATAAGCCTGGATCAGCATGCTGCGGGGCTGGTCTGAAGTATCATCCTTGTCGTTGTTCGATACAGAACCATTGCTGATGAAAATGATGAAGTTCCGCTGACAACCGCTCGCCACGGGACTGACATAGGTGTGGCTGGATGAGCCAGCCAAGGCATTGCCGTCCAGAGCATACACCGCATTGGAGCTGGCATAAGCGGGGTCAGCCACAGTAGAACCTTTAACCTTTGTTGTAAGCACGTTCCCCTTATAATCGCGCTTCACCTTGCTCGCACCACCATAGGCATCCAGCCCCTTGTAATAGCGATAGGCTTCCGCCATGGCCAGGCCGTAGACCGGGTTGTTCCCCTTGTCATTATTGCTGTCTAGGCTGTTGACAAGATCGACGTACTTTGGCTTGTTCGTAGCGTTCATCAAACGCAATGCCGCGCGAACATAGCCTCCATCCAGTGTGTCATTTGGATTGCCGGTTTCGGCGAACATCATCAGACCAACCCTGAACTTGTCGACCGGAAGGCCGTTCAGTACGCTGGCCAGCGCCGCCTTTTCGTTGGTGAACGGCTGCGGACTATTATTGCCGCTCCCCCAGTTCGCCGTGTTGTCCACGATGATCAGCACGTTCGGTACCGTGGTACTGCTCGTCGCCGGCGCCACGAACAGATCGACGTCCTGGGCCTGAACCGCAAGATGCACCAGCAGCGAGACCGCTGCCGCCCCCCACTTCAATACTGGAATTTTCATGATTCCCCCGCTAGTTGACTGTTCGGGTAGTTCGTTTATTTATGTGCATGGCCAGGTCAGGCTGTCGTGCCTGCTGGCGAACCCCCCTGATATATCGAATAGTTAAACGGACTAACCAAACAGACCACTAGCGGGCCCGATCACAAGCACACGGCATTTTTTTGACTTTCCGAAAGCAGAACTTTAATGCCAGAGCGGACCCTCACCGAGGTACCGCTCACAGGGTCCGTCACCGTGGCGCTGATATCCCACAAGGTATTCCACTGCGAGCCCGGCGTAACAATCCCCGCGCGTACCCCGCTCTCATAACCACTCACGACAACCGGAACTTCATCTTTCTGAATACAAACTGGCGCCGCGATGGAAACCGTGTAGTCTGGCACTCCATCGTTGTTCATGTCCACATTGATCGGCTCGGCCGCAGCCGCCGGATCATTGGTAAACGGCGACCTGATCAAGAGCTCGATGGCTGCATTTGCCGCGGCCAGCGCTTCGTCATGCGACTGCATATTGCCGACCGCCTTGAGATTGGTGGTACTGAGGACAAAAGTACTAGAGATCATCAAGGTAAGCAGCAACAGCATGATCAGGCCGACGACCAGCGTTGCACCAGTTTGCCGCCAATACCCGGAAAAATAGCTCATGGCGTCTCCCTTCTTCCGGAAATATTGTTGAGCCGGACGACGGTGGAAAACACATGGCGCTTGAAGCCATCGTTGGCAGCCGCAATCGTCTGCCCGCCCAGCACATAGGACTTGCTATCCACATAGCCTGAAGTGCTGGTCTGGCTGCGTGCCAACAAATAAAGTTTTACTGCAACCACATTGACTAGCCTGTCGACCGAGCAAACGCCCGAACAGTGGATAAATTCGTCCGGCACCCCATCACCACGATTTGTAGGAGAAGTCAGATTATCTGGATCAGCCCAATCAACAGCCTCTCGATAGGGGTCATCATCAGAGTTGTCGGAAATTATATTTAGACCGGAGCCGCTAATACGATCCACCCCCAACTCGACCCTGAATCCCTCTATACCATCGATCAGCGCAACAGCGGCCTTGGCCTTGACCGCCCCGCTTTCCAAGTCAAGCTCTGATCGCACTAGAGTTGGAATACCATCGCCCACCGTTACCGAATAGTCGCGAATGTAGTAGACGTGGGAAATGAATCTTCGCTTGGGAGCTTCATCAATACATTTTATTTCCCGCAAATTGTGGCCCGTAGTACTCAAAACATAGGATACTGTGTCGCTTTCACAACGAGACACTTGAAAATAGAGTTTTCCAGTAACCTCTGCCTCGCATCCAGCCGCACCAGCAATACAAGTTGCGACATGCCGTACTACCAGGATATCGGTACCGCTTTTACGGTTAGTCACCACGCTGGCGCATCCTGAAGGAGCGGAATCATGCACTTGAACAGCAATGCCCAAACGATTGGTGATGATACTGCTCGTCCACGACGAATAATCCAGACAAGGCCAAGGTACTCCCGCCGGGATATCGGCCGGAGCAGTCTTCTGAGTCAGATCATCGAAATCGGGAATATAAGTATCCCAGAAACCGGCATGGGCAATATCGCTTTGCAACAGCTGGATTGCGAACCGCCCATTTTCGATCAGTATATTAGTCTTGCTCATTTCGTCGTTAGAGCGACTCACATTGAGAAACAGCGTCAAGACTGCCGTCATGATCAAGAGGCCAATGGTCGAGGCGACCATCAGTTCGATCAGATTGAAACCACACTGAGCGGAATGAATGAATACATGGCGGACAGGCCCCCGCCGTCTGTCGAGACGCTTGTTCATAGCTTGGCAATTCGCACAATAGTGGTCACGACACGCCGGCAAAGATCATCGGCACACGCCGAACCGTCCTCCCCGTCGTATTCATCTGCTCCGCAGGCGACGCTGGCCGGCGGCGCCGAAATCGGCCCGCTGCCTTGCCAGGCCACGGTGATCAGGTATTCATTACTTCCCAAAGACTCGATGCAACCGCGGCCACCGAGCATCGCTCCCACCTTAACCTTGCTATCGGAGCTACCAGTGGTTTCCGCAGCGCCCTGCAACGCATCGCACCACTCGCCGAGATCGATGTCCTTGCGGGACGCTGTGGATGTGCTGCAGGTGGACCCAACGCCGACGGGACTGTCAGCTCCTGTTACATAGTCCTCTGCCGCATTGCGATTGGCTGCTATCCGGTTCGCCATGTCGCTCAGCAGCAGCAGCGCCTGGGCTCGCTGATAGGCCTCCATCTCGGACTGCTGCAGACGCACCTGCAAGCCGGCCATGCCGAGTAGGCCGATGGACAGGATCAGAACGGTCACCAGCACTTCAATCAGCGTCACACCGCGCTGCCTGGCCCACTGAACCCGCATGCCGCTCACCACTTGCCCGACGGGGCTTTGACCCCTGCGCTGTCGAGCGTCAAGTCTCCGTCATTGGCTTGGCTTGTCCCCGACTTAGGGGTGAAGCTGATGGAGTAGGTCGGCATGGAGCCAGACCCTAGTGTGATGGCATACGTATAATTTTTGCTGACATCGCTGGGTAACGAGTAGCCGCTGGACTCGAGCACGGTCTTGCCGGCATAGGCACGATTAGCCAACAGGAACTGCTGCTGCCGACTGGCGATATCCATCATTTGCGCCTGTGCGGCGGCACGATTGCCCCGGATCACATATTGCTGATAACTGGGATAGGCAATCGCCGCAAGAATCGCAACTATCGCAACGGTTATCATCAATTCGATCAGGGTAAAACCCCGCTTTTTCTTTAGCTCCACCGCTATCACCTTCCACTTGCTCAGCATTACGTTTGCCCGGAATGGCAACCTTGAGCTATCCGCCGGCCAGTGGGAACGCCTCGGCGAAGATCGATTTTCCATCCCAATGGCCGACCGAGTTATGTTATCCACTGGCTGAATTGATTGCTTGAACTCCATCACGACCCACTTGCGCCCGGCTGCCTAATCTTCGGAACTCAATCCCGGCGCGGGTGTTGGAGCTGGATCATTCCAGCCTTGCCGTCGTCTGGAAAACGGCTCTCGCAGGATGTGGGAGTTCATTCACAAAGATGACGACAAGGTACGGATACCATGATCGGCTTTTCACGCGGCTATACCCTGATCGAACTCATGACCACGCTCGCCGTGGTCGGAGTGCTCGCAATGATTGGCGTACCCGCATTCACCCATACCGTCGATGGCCAGCGAGTCGGTAGCACCAGCCGGAACCTCCGCGCCAGTCTCGCCCTGGCCAGGCATGCGGCGATCAGTCAGCGCTATCCGGTCCTGGTCGAAAGCATCGGAGGCAATTGGGAGGCAGGCTGGGTCGTATATATCGACGCCAACGCGAACGCTGTCCTCGATGATGGCGAACGGGAGCTGCTAAGGCAGGGCTCGGCCCCCAGCGGCGTGCAGATCACGCCCAACAGCCCCGTTCATAGCTACGTGCGCTACGTTGCGACAGGAGAGGCGCAGCTGACGAGCGGGGCCTTTCAGGCCGGAACGTTCAAGATCTGTCACGAGAACGGTCAGCATGACGTGAGACGCCTGGTCCTGAGCGCCAGCGGCCGTGTGCGCTCGGCCAAGGATTCGCCCGGAACCTGCTAACCGGAACCTGGCAGCCTTGGCCGTACTCGCCGTGGCTGCCGAGAGAGAAAACGACCGGACTGCGCGGGCTTCCCGCCCGCTCACTCCACCTGCACGACCCGCAATTCCTTCGGCATCGAGAAGGTGACGTGCTCCTCCCGTCCGGCCAGTTCCTCGACGCCGGTGACGCCCCATTGCTGCAGGCGCTCGATCACGCCGCGCACCAGCACTTCCGGGGCCGAGGCGCCGGCGGTGATGCCGATGCGCTGGACGCCCTCGAACCATTCGCGCCGCAGGTCCTCGGCGCCGTCGACCAGATAGGCGGGGGCGCCCATCCGTTCGGCCAGCTCGCGCAGGCGGTTGGAGTTGGAGCTGTTGGGGCTGCCGACCACCAGCACCAGCTGGCATTCGCTGGCCAGTTGCTTGACCGCGTCCTGGCGGTTCTGGGTGGCGTAGCAGATGTCGTCCTTGCGCGGACCGCCGATGCTCGGGAAACGCTCGCGCAGGGCCTCGATCATCCGGGCGGTGTCGTCCATCGACAGGGTGGTCTGGGTGACGAAGGCCAGGGCTTCGGGGTTGCGTACCTGCAGGCGGGCGACATCTTCCTCGTCTTCCACCAAGTAGATGGCGCCACCGCTGGCAGTGTCGTACTGGCCCATGGTGCCCACCACTTCCGGGTGCCCGTGGTGGCCGATGAGAATACACTCGCGGCCCTCGCGGCTGTAGCGGGAAACCTCCATGTGCACCTTGGTCACCAGCGGACAGGTGGCGTCGAACACCTTGAGCCCGCGCCGCTCGGCCTCCTGCCGTACCGCCTGGGACACCCCGTGGGCGCTGAAGATGACGATGACGTTGTCCGGCACCTGATCCAGCTCTTCGACGAAGATCGCCCCGCGGGCGCACAGGTCCTCGACCACGAACTTGTTGTGCACCACCTCGTGACGCACGTAGATCGGCGCGCCGAAAACCTCCAGGGCACGGTTGACGATCTCGATGGCGCGGTCGACGCCGGCGCAGAAGCTGCGGGGATTGGCGAGTTTGATGTGCATGGGAGCCTCGGCACGCGGGTGGATTCGAATGGGTCATGGAGTGGGTTGGCCATGCAGCGGCGCAACCCCCTGCAAAGCGTAATCCGTCGATCAGGCCGCCTTGACCTCGAGAATTTCCACCTCGAAGGTCAGCTCGCGGCCGGCCAGGGGGTGGTTGAAGTCGACGGTGACCTGCTGATCGTCGAAGGCCGTGACGACGCCGGGCATCTCGCTGCCGGCGGCGTCGTTGAAGATCACCAGCAGCCCTTCGGAGAGCTCCATGCCCTCGAACTGGCTGCGCGGCATGACCTGCACGTTCTGCGGGTTGGGCCGCCCGAAGCCCTGCTCCGGAGCGATCGGCAGGGCGCGTTTGTCGCCGGCCTTGAGTCCGTAGAGGGCCAGTTCGAAGCCGGGCAGCAGGTTGCCGTCGCCGATCCGGAAGGTGGCCGGGCGCTTGTCGAAGGTGCTGTCGACCAGATCGCCCGAGTCGAGCTTGATGGCGAAATGCAGGGTGACTTCCCGATCGGGACCGATACGCAGTTCAGTCATGGGCGGTTTCTCCGGACTTCTTGCTGATGAACATATCCAGCGCCAGCATGATGGCGCCCACGGTAATGGCACTGTCGGCCAGGTTGAACGCCGGGAAGAACCAGCGATCCTGCCAGTGCACCAGGATGAAGTCGATCACATGGCCATAGGCCACGCGATCGAACAGGTTGCCCACCGCGCCGCCCAGCACCAGGGCCAGGGCGACCGCCAGCCAGGTTTCGGTAGCCTGCAGGCGCCTAAGCCAGACCACCAGCACGCCGCTGACCGCCACCGCGATCAGGGCGAACAGCCAGCGCTGCCAGCCGGACTCGCCGGCGAGGAAGCTGAAGGCGGCGCCGGTGTTGTAGGCCAGCGTCCAGCTGAACAGCCCGGGCACGATCTCGATCTGCTGGTAGAGCCGCAGGGCGCCTTCGAAATAGAGCTTGCTGGCCTGGTCGAGGACGAACACCAGCAGGCTCAGCCAGAGCCAGGGAAGCTTGCCGAAACGGGACGTCATGGACGGATACCCCCTGCCCCGTCTGCCCAGCCATGCGCCTCACGCATGCCGGCGGACCTCGCCTTCGCCCTGGATGTTTTCCACGCAGCGGCCGCAGATTTCCGGGTGTTCCGGATCGACACCGACGTCCTCGCGGTGGTGCCAGCAGCGGGCGCACTTGGCGTGGGCGGACTTGACCACCTTGAGCCGCAGACCGGCGACCTCGGTGTCCACCGCATCCGCCGGAGCGGCTTCGAGGGGCTGGACCTGGGCGGCGGAGGTGATCAGCACGAAGCGCAGCTCGTCGCCCAGCAGGGCCAGGCGCTCGGCCAGGGCCGGCTCGGCGAACAGGGTGACCTCGGCCTGCAGGTTGCCGCCGATGGCCTTGGCCATGCGCAGGTTCTCCAGTTCCTTGTTCACCGCGGCCTTGACCGCCATGACCTGCTCCCAGAAGGCGCGGTCCAGGGCGAAGCCTTCCGGCAGCTCGGCAAGGCCCTGATACCAGGTGTTGAGCATCACCGACTCGTTGCGCTCGCCCGGCAGGTACTGCCAGATCTCCTCGGCGGTGAACGCCAGGATCGGCGCGATCCAGCGCACCAGCGCCTCGCCGATGTGGTACATGGCGCTCTGGCAGGAACGCCGCGCCACGCTGTCGGCGGCGCAGGTGTACTGGCGGTCCTTGATGATGTCGAGGTAGAAGCCGCCCAGCTCCTGCACGCAGAAGTTGTGCACCTTCTGGTAGACGACCCAGAAACGGTAGCTGTCGAAGGCCTCCTCGATCTCGCGCTGCAGCAACAGGGCGCGATCCACCGCCCAGCGATCCAGCGCCAGCATGTCCCCGGCGGCCAGCAGGTCCTTGGCCGGATCGAAGCCGTTGAGGTTGGAGAGCAAAAAGCGCGCGGTATTGCGGATACGCCGGTAGGCGTCGGCGCTGCGCTGGAGGATCTGCTTGGACACCGCCATCTCGCCGGAGTAGTCGGTGGCCGACACCCACAGGCGGAGGATATCGGCGCCCATGCTGTCGGTGATTTCCTGCGGGGCGATGACGTTGCCGAGGGACTTGGACATCTTGCGGCCGTTCTCGTCCACGGTGAAGCCGTGGGTCAAGAGGCCGCGGTACGGCGCATGGCCGTCGATGGCCGCGCCGGTCAAGAGCGACGAGTGGAACCAGCCGCGGTGCTGGTCGGAACCCTCTAGGTAGAGGTCGGCGCGCGGCCCCTGGTCATGTCCCATGGGGTGCGAGCCGCGCATCACGTGCCAGTGGGTGGTGCCGGAGTCGAACCAGACGTCCAGGGTATCGGCGATCTTGTCGTACTGAGCGGCCTCGGCGCCGAGCAGCTCGGCCGGGTCGAGCTTGAACCAGGCCTCGATGCCCTCCCGTTCGACGCGCTGGGCCACCGCTTCCATCAGCTCGACGGTGCGCGGGTGCAGCTCGCCGCTCTCCTTGTGCAGGAAGAAGGGAATCGGCACGCCCCAGTTGCGCTGGCGCGAGATGCACCAGTCCGGCCGCCCGGCGATCATCCCGTGCAGACGCGCCTGGCCCCAGGCGGGGACGAACTGGGTCTGCTCGATGGCGGTCAGGGCGCGCTCGCGCAGGGTGGTGCCGTCCTTGGCCCGGCTGTCCATGCCAACGAACCACTGCGCGGTGGCGCGGTAGATCAGCGGGGTCTTGTGCCGCCAGCAGTGCATGTAGCTGTGCTGGATGCTCTCGTGCTTGAGCAGGGCGCCGACTTCGGCGAGCTTGGCAACGATGTTCGGGTTGGCCTTCCAGATGAACTGGCCGCCGAAGAATGGCAGCGACTCGACGTACACGCCGTTGCTCTGCACCGGGCTGAGAATGTCGTCGTTGCTCATCCCGTAGCCCTTGCAGGAACGGAAGTCGTCCTCGCCGTAGGCCGGTGCCGAGTGGACGATGCCGGTGCCGGCATCCAGCGCCACGTAGTCGGCCAGATAGACCGGCGAGAAACGCTCGTAAAAGGGATGACGGAAGCGGATCAGCTCCAAGGCCTCGCCTTTCGCGGTAGCCAGCACCTCGCCCTGCAGGCCGTAGCGCGCCAGGCAGCCCTCGACCAGCTCCTCGGCCAGCACCAGCAGCCGCTCGCCGGTATCGACCAGTGCGTAGGTGAATTCCGGATGGACGTTGAGCGCCTGGTTGGCCGGAATGGTCCAGGGGGTGGTGGTCCAGATCACGATGTCGGCCGGCTTGCCCAGGCTCGCCAGACCGAAGGCGACGGCCAGCTTGCCTTCGTCCTCGACCGGGAAGGCCACGTCGATGGCGTCGGATTTCTTGTCCTGGTATTCGACCTCCGCCTCGGCCAGTGCCGAGCCGCAGTCGAAGCACCAGTTCACCGGCTTGAGGCCCTTGAACACGAAGCCGCCCTCGACCATCTTCGCCAGGGCGCGGATTTCCCCGGCCTCGTTGGCGAACTCCATGGTCGTGTAGGGGTTGCCCCAGTCGCCGAGCACGCCGAGGCGGATGAAGTCGCCCTTCTGCCCCTCGACCTGCTCGGCGGCATAGGTGCGGCAGCGCTCGCGGGTCAGGTCCGCCGGCTGGTTCTTGCCGAAGGTGGTTTCCACCTTGTGCTCGATGGGCAGGCCATGGCAGTCCCAGCCCGGCACGTAGGGAGCGTCGAAGCCGGCCAGGGTCTTCGAGCGGATGATCATGTCCTTGATGATCTTGTTGACCGCGTGACCGATGTGGATGTTGCCGTTGGCATAGGGCGGGCCGTCATGCAGGATGAACGTCGGGCGACCCTCGCCGATCTGCCGCAGCTTGCGGTACAGGCCAATGCTGTCCCAGCGCTGCAGCATCTCCGGCTCGCGCTGCGGCAGGCCGGCCTTCATCGGAAATGCCGTTTCCGGCAGATTGAGGGTCGCTTTGTAGTCGGTCATCGTCATTCGGGCTCATGAGTACGCGGTTGACCCAGCCAGTAGGCTCGGGCGGCGGCGATATCCGCATCGATCGCCGATTTCAGCGCTTCCAGGGAAGAGAAACGTTCCTCGTCGCGCAGCTTGTGATGGAAGGTGACACGCAGGTGCCGACCGTACAGGTCGCCGGCGAAATCCAGCAGATGCATTTCCAGATGGGCACGGCCATCGCCGGACACCGAGGGACGAACGCCGATGTTGGCCACCCCCGGCCTGAACTGCCCGTCCAGCTCGGTGCTCACCAGGTATACACCGCTGAGCGGCACCCGGCGGCGCTTGAGCTGGATGTTCGCGGTCGGTGCGCCGAGCTGGCGACCCAGCTTCTGGCCGTGCAGGACCCGCCCGCAGAGGCTGAACGGCCGACCGAGCAGGTGCTCGACCAGCAGCAGATCGCCATGCCCCAGGGCCGTGCGCAGTCGCGTGCTGCTGACCCGCTGGCCGTCCACCTCGACGGTGACCGCCGCCTCGACGCTGAAGCCTTCGGCCGCACCGGCCTGGCAGAGGAACGCGAAATCGCCGGCGCGATCGCAGCCGAAACGGAAGTCGTCGCCGACCTCCAGGTGGCGCACCCCCAGGCCGTCGACCAGCACGCGCTGCACGAACGCCTGGGCGCTCAGCTCGCACAGACGGCGGTTGAAGGTCAGGCAGAGCACCCGGTCGACGCCCTGCGCAGCGAGCAGTTCGAGCTTTTCCCGCAGGCGGGTCAGGCGCGCCGGGGCGCGCTGCGGCGCGAAGAACTCCCGCGGCTGCGGCTCGAAGATCACCACGCAGCTGGGCAGGCCCAAGGCCGCCGCGCGCGCGCGCAGACGCGCCAGGATCGCCTGGTGGCCACGGTGAACACCGTCGAAATTCCCAATGGTGGCGACACAACCCCGATGCTGGGGCCGCAGATTGTGGAGGCCTCGAACCAGCTGCATAGGAAACATCTTGCTTGCAAAGTGACCGATTATACGCACAGCCGGCGCCGGGCAACAGGTCGCCAATAGTGCCCCCGGGCGGGGAGGACGACCGTCGAAAGCGCCGGCCGGGCGAGGTTCCCGAACGCCCGCACAGGAAGACTCAGCCCCCCGGCGGGACACGGCCGCTCATGCCATCGCCCGACGGGAAAAGTCCCGCAGCCGGAAGCCGAGCAGCGCCAGCGTGCCGAAATAGGCCACGACACCCGCCAGCACCAGCGCGCCCAGGCGCAGGAAACGCTCCGCCATCCCGCCCTGCTCCCAGGCCGGCATCAGCGCCAGCAGGCCGAGCAGTACCGCCACCATCGCCAGCACCGCCACCACCAGCTTGACGAGGAACCGCCCCCAGCCGGCCTGCGGCTCGAAGCGCCGCTGTTGACGCAGCTTCCAGTAGAGCAGGCCGGCGTTCAGGCAGGCCCCCAGGCTGATCGCCAGCGCCAGGCCGGCATGCTTGAGCGGGAAGATGAACGCCAGGTTCATCAGCTGAGTCGTCACCAGGGTGAAGACGGCGATGCGTACCGGCGTGCGGATGTTCTGCTGGGCGTAGAAACCCGGCGCCAGCACCTTCACCAGGATGATCCCGAGCAGGCCGACCGCGTAGGCGATCAGCGCCTGCTGGGTCATCAGGGCGTCATGGGCGGTGAACTTGCCGTACTGGAACAGCGCCACCGTCAGCGGCTCGGCGAGGATCGCCAGGGCCAGCGCGCAGGGCAGCACCAGCAGGAAACACAGGCGCAGCCCCCAGTCGAGCAGCCGCGAATATTCCTGGTGGTCCTGGCTGGCGTAGGTCTTCGACAGGGCCGGCAGCAGGATGGTCCCCAGCGCCACGCCGAGCACGCCGGACGGCAGCTCCATCAGACGATCGGCGTAGTACATCCAGGACACCGATCCGGCGGCGAGGAAGGAGGCGAAAATGGTGTTGATGATCAGCGAGATCTGCCCCACCGAAACGCCGAGAATCGCCGGCAGCATCTGCCTGAGCACCCGCCACACGCCGGCATCGCGCAGGTTCAGGCGCGGCAGCACGAGCATGCCGATCCTCTTCAGGTGCGGCAGCTGATAGAGCAGTTGCAGCAGGCCGCCGACCAGCACCGCCCAGCCCAGCGCCAGCACCGGCGGATCGAAATACGGGGTGAGGAACAACGCGAAGCCGATCATGCTGAGGTTCAGCAGGGTCGGCACGAAGGCCGGCACGCTGAAGCGGTTCCAGGTGTTGAGGATCGCCCCGGCCAGGGACGACAGCGAGATCAGCAATATATAAGGAAAGGTGAGCCGCAGCAGTACGGTGGTGAGTTCGAATTTTTCCGCCGTATCGGTGAAACCGGGCGCGGAGACCCAGATGATCCAGGGCGCGGCCAGAATGCCGAGCAGCGTCACCAGCGCCAGCACCAGGGTCAGCAGGCCGGAGACGTAGGCGATGAAGGTCCGCGTCGCCTCCTCGCCCTGCTGGGTCTTGTATTCGGCGAGAATCGGCACGAAGGCCTGGGAAAAGGCCCCTTCGGCGAAGATGCGCCGCAGCAGGTTGGGCAGCTTGAAGGCGACGAAGAAGGCATCGGTGGCCAGCCCCGCACCGAAGATGCGCGCCACTAGGGTGTCGCGCACAAAACCCAGCACGCGGGACAGCATGGTGATGGAGCTGACCGCCGCCAGCGACTTGAGTAGATTCATGGAAACCGGGATTCGGGACCTGACAGGAAGAGGATGGGCTCGGCGCCGCGAGTGTAGAGGCCACCGGCGGTCGCCGCAACGCGACGCGCACCGACCGTCTCCCTTGACAACCCCAGCATATCTCGCCATGATTCGCGGCCTTATTTGTTCGTATCCCCCCAGTTTCGAGGAGCTTGACGGTGGCCAACTCACCTTCTGCCAAAAAACGCGCCAAACAGGCTGAGAAGCGTCGTAGCCATAACGCCAGCCTGCGCTCGATGGTTCGTACCTACATCAAGAACGTGGTCAAGGCGATCGACGCCAAGGACCTGGACAAAGCCCGCGTAGCCTACACCGCTGCCGTTCCGGTAATCGACCGCATGGCCGACAAGGGCATCATCCACAAGAACAAGGCCGCTCGTCACAAGAGCCGCCTGAATGCCCACATCAAGGCCCTCGGCGAAGCTGCCGCTGCCTGATCGACGCGTTCCGCGAAAACCGGCTACGGCCGGTTTTTTATTGCCTGCGTTTTCGGGGAGCAGCGGGGAGCAAGGCACGCGACACCGCTCCCCCTACACCCTCACTCGCCCCACGGCAGAATCGGAATCGCCGTCACCGCATTCTGCGGGCTGCCCTCGATCACCCGGTCGCTATAGACCAGATAGACCAGCGTATTGCGCTTTTTGTCGAAGAAACGCACCACCTGCATACTCTTGAATACCAGCGAAGTGCGCTCCTTGAAGACTACCTCGCCATCCTTGAGCTCCTCGCGGAAATGGATCTTGCCGACCTGCCGACAGGCGATGGAAGCCTCGGCCCGGTCCTCGGCCAGCCCCAGCCCACCCTTGACGCCGCCGGTCCTGGGACGCGACAGGTAGCAGGTCACCCCCTCGACCTTGGGATCGTCGAAGGCCTCGACGACGATCCGATCGTTCGGCCCGAACCACTTGAAGACGGTGGACACATCGCCGATCTCCTCGGCGAGAGCCAGGGACGGCAGCAGCGCCGCCAGCAGCCACGAAATCCTGCGCATGCCGCCTCCTCAGACCAGAATCAGGTTGTCGCGATGCACCAGCTCCGGCTCGTCGACATAGCCAAGTAGTTGCTCGATCTGCTCGGAAGCATGACCGATGATCTTCTGCGCCTCGGCAGAACTGTAGTTGACCAGACCACGAGCGATCTCGCACCCCTCCCGATCGACGCAGACGACCATTTCGCCGCGGCGGAAATTGCCCACCACAGACTTCACGCCCACCGGCAGCAGGCTCTTGCAGTTATGGCTCAGCGCCTCCACCGCCCCGGCATCCAGAACCAGGGTGCCGCGCATCTGCAGATGCCCGGCCAGCCACTGCTTGCGCGCCGCCAGCATGCCCTGCTCGGGCGCCAGCAGGGTACCGAGCCGCTCGCCGGCCTTGAGGCGGTCCAGCACCCGCTCGATGCGCCCGCCGATGATCACCGTATGGGCGCCAGAGCGCGCCGCCAGCCGTGCCGCACGCAGCTTGGTCTGCATGCCGCCGCGCCCCAGGGCGCCGCCGGTCGAACCGGCCGCGCCATCCAGGCGCGGGTCGTCGGCCCGCGCCTCGAAGATCAGTTGCGCATCGGGATTGTTGCGCGGATCAGCATCGAACATGCCGTCACGGTCGGTGAGGATGACCAGCAGGTCCGCTTCTACCAGGTTGGCTACCAGCGCCGCCAGGGTATCGTTGTCGCCGAAGCGGATCTCGTCGGTGACCACGGTGTCGTTCTCGTTGATCACCGGGATGACGCCGAGATCCAGCAGGGTGCGCAGGGTGCTGCGGGCATTCAGATAACGCTTGCGATCGGACAGGTCGTCGTGGGTCAGCAGGATCTGCGCGGTATGCCGACCGTGCTCGGCAAAGCTCGACTCCCAGGCTCGCACCAGCCCCATCTGCCCCACCGCAGCCGCCGCCTGCAACTCGTGGATGGCCTTCGGCCGGGCACCCCAGCCCAACTGGCTCATGCCGGCCGCCACCGCGCCGGAGGAGACCAGGACCAGCTCCACGCCGGCCTCGTGCAGCGCCACCATCTGCTCGACCCAGACCGCCATCGAGGAACGATCCAGACCACGACCGTCGGCAGTCAGCAAGGCACTGCCGATCTTCACCACCCAACGCCGCGCACCCGTCACCTTATCGCGCATCATCTCAGCCTTTCCGCTCAGTCAGTCAGACGGCGAGCCCGACCCCGCCGCCAATCGCGGGCGGACCCCGTCCGCCCCACAGGATCATCGCACGTAGAAGATTTCCGGCCCGTCGCCGTCGTCCTCGTCGTCGAAGTCCTCCTCGTCTTCCAGCGCCTCGACGCTCTTCAGGCCGGCGCGGCGCAGGGCACGCCGATCGTCCAGCGCCTGCAGACGCGCGCGCGCCTCGTCCTCGATGCGCTGATCCAGTTCGGCCAGCGCCTCGGCGTATTCCGGCTCCTCGGCGATGCGCAAGGCACGCTCGTCCAGGTAACGCATGATGTCCTGGCAGAGCGCCTCGGTGCCCTCGCGCTCCAGGGCGGAAACCACGTACACCGGCCCCTGCCAGTCGAGCCGCTCGACCACCGCGCGCAGCCGCTCCTCGCGCTCCTCGTCGAGCAACTGGTCGGCCTTGTTCAGCACCAGCCAGCGCTCGCGCTCGGTCAGCGCCGGACTGAACTTCTCCAGCTCGCGCAGGATGGTTTCCGCCGCCTCGGCCGGATCACTTTCGTCCAGCGGCGCCATATCCACCAGATGCAGCAACAGACGGGTACGCGCCAGATGCTTGAGGAAGCGGATGCCCAGCCCCGCACCTTCCGCCGCCCCCTCGATCAGCCCGGGAATGTCGGCGACCACGAAGCTCTTGTAGCGCCCGACGCTGACCACCCCGAGGTTCGGCACCAGGGTGGTGAAGGGATAATCGGCAACCTTCGGCTTGGCGGCCGACACCGCACGGATGAAGGTGCTCTTGCCGGCGTTCGGCAGGCCGAGCAGGCCGACGTCGGCCAGTACCTTCAGCTCCAGCTTGAGATCCCGCGCCTCGCCCGGCTTGCCCGGCGTGGTCTGCCGCGGTGCGCGGTTGGTGCTGGACTTGAAACGGGTGTTGCCCAGACCATGCCAGCCGCCCTGGGCGACCAGCAGGCGCTGCCCGGGACGGGTCAGGTCGCCGATGATTTCCTGGGTGCCGGCATCGATCACCGTGGTGCCGACCGGTACCGGCAGGATCAGATCCTCGCCCTTGGCGCCGGTGCAGTCGGTACTGCCGCCCTTCTCGCCGCGCTGCGCCTCGAAGCGGCGGGTATAGCGGTAGTCCACCAGGGTATTGAGGTTCTCGTTGGCCTCCATGTACACGGAGCCGCCGTCGCCGCCGTCGCCACCGTTGGGGCCACCCTTCTCGATGAACTTCTCACGACGAAAGCTCATCATGCCGTTGCCACCGTCACCGGCCTTTACAAAAATCGAAACTTCATCGACGAATTTCATGGGGTACGCCTCCCGCCAATGGGACGGGCTGAATGAAACGAGGAACACAGGATACAGAAACAAAAAAGCCCCGTCGCATGACAGGGCTTTTCCGGCGATGCCGCGATCAGGCCGATACGACGCTCACGTAGCGACGACCGAAGGCACCCTTCACATCGAACTTGACCACGCCTTCCACTTTCGCGAACAGGGTGTGGTCCTTGCCCATGCCAACCCCGAAACCGGGGTGGAACTGGGTGCCGCGCTGACGCACGATGATGTTGCCGGCCTTGATGGCCTGGCCGCCGAACATCTTCACGCCAAGGCGTTTACTTTCTGAGTCGCGACCGTTGCGGGTAGAACCGCCAGCTTTTTTGTGTGCCATGAGTTCAATACTCCAGATTCAAGGATGCAGGCGACGCAGGCGCGTCAGGCCTGGATGCCGGTGATTTTGATCTCGGTGAACCACTGACGGTGGCCCTGGTGTTTCATGTGGTGCTTGCGGCGGCGGAACTTGATGATGGTCACCTTGTCGTGGCGGCCCTGGCTCACGACCTCGGCGGTCACCTTGGCGCCCTCGACCACCGGTGCGCCGATCTTCACGTCGTCACCGTTGCCGACCAGCAGCACGCGATCGAAGGTCACCGCATCGCCGGTACCGACTTCGAGCTTTTCGATCTTGAGGAATTCGCCCTCGGCAACCTTATATTGCTTGCCGCCGGTCACGATTACTGCGTACATGGTATGTCTCCGTTGATCCTGCTCACCCGGCGCTTTATATAAGGAGTCGTTGGCCGGCATGGCTGCGCAGACCGGATGACCGCCTGCGCAATTGCGTAAGACAGGGAAATACCCAGGGAAGTTAGGGCCAGCGATTGTACGTAAGCGACAAGGGCCGCGCAAGCACCGCCGCCCCTTGCCTTGACAGCCCATACCCCGCCACCTAGCATGCCGCGGCAACTGATCAGGAGCTCGATGCGTTGATGCAACCCCAGGCCTTTTACCGCGTGATCGCGGATGATTTCAGCGCTGTTGACGGCATCATCCGCAAACAGCTCACATCACGGGTTCCCTTGGTGGAAACGATCGGCGACTACATCATTTCCGCCGGCGGCAAGCGCCTGCGTCCACTGCTGGTGCTGCTCTGCGGCAACGCCCTCGGCCGGTGCGACGACCGGATGCGCCTGCTCGCCGCCGCCATCGAGTTCCTGCACACCTCCACCCTGCTGCACGACGACGTGGTCGACGACTCCGACCTGCGCCGCGGCCGCTCCACCTCCAACGCCCTGTGGGGCAACGCGCCCAGCGTGCTGGTCGGCGACTTCCTCTATGCCCGCTGCTTCGAGATGCTGGTCGAGCTGGCGTCGATGCCGGTGATGCGCATCATGTCCCAAGCCACCCGGGTGATCGCCGAGGGCGAGGTGCTGCAACTGTCCAAGGTACGCGATGCCAGCACCACGGAAGAGACCTACATGGAAGTCATCCGCGGCAAGACCGCGATGCTCTTCGAGGCCGCAAGCCACGGCGCCGCCGTTCTGGCCGGCGCCAGCGCCGAACAGGCCGAAGCGCTGCGCCGCTTCGGCGACTCGCTCGGCATCGCCTTCCAGCTGGTCGACGACCTGCTCGACTATCGCGGCGATGCCGAGACCCTGGGCAAGAACGTCGGCGACGACCTGGCCGAAGGCAAGCCGACCCTGCCGCTGATCTATACCATGCGCGAAGGCACCCCGGAGCAGGCCGCCCTGGTACGTCGGGCGATCCAGAAAGGCGGCATCGAGGATCTGGCGGCCATCGTCGCCGCCGTGGAGGCCGCCGGCGCCCTGGACTACACCGCCCGTCTGGCCCGCGAGCACGCCGAGCGCGCCGTCACCTGCCTGGATACCCTGCCGCCCGGCGAATACCGCGACGCCCTGATCGAGCTGAGCCGCTTCGCCGTGGCCCGCACCCACTGACGTCTCCAGCGCCGGCCAGAACGAAGAAGCCGGGCCTCGATGGGCCCGGCTTCTTCGTTTTCGCCTGCGGCATGCCGCAGAACCCGCATCTTACAGTACGTCGAGCAGCTCGACGTCGAACACCAGCACGCTGTACGGCGGAATGCTGCCGATGGCCTGATCGCCGTAGGCTAGTTCGCTCGGTACATAAAGACGCCATTTGCTGCCGCTGTTCATCAGTTGCAGGGCCTCGGTCCAGCCGGCAATCACCCCGCCGACCGGAAACTCGGCCGGCTGGCCACGCTGGTAGGAGCTGTCGAACACGCTGCCGTCGATCAGGGTCCCGTGGTAGTGAGTCCGTACATGGTCTTCGCGGCTCGGCTTGCGGCCCTCGCCGGCCGTCAGTACTTCGTACTGCAGGCCGGAGGCCAGCACGGTGATGCCCTCGCGCTTGGCGTTCTCGGCAAGGAAGGCGACGCCGGCGGCCGCAGCCGCCTCGGACTTGGCCTGGGACTCGGCCTGCATGCGGTCGCGGATCGCCTTGAAGCTGGCCGACAGGGCGGTCGGCTCGACGCGGCTGGGCTGACCGACGAAAGCGTCGGCCAGGCCGGCCAGCACCGCCTCGAGGCTGACCCCCGGCGGCGGGTTGTCGCGGATCTGGTCGCCCAACTGGCGCCCGATGCCATAGCTGACGCGGGCTTCGTCGGTGGAAAGGTTGAGTTCGCTCATGCCGGAGTTCCAGTCGGTGAAAAGGCCCGACAGACTAGCACAAGCGCAGGGGGAGGACTTCCGGAAACGGCCGGGAGACGGCCGCTTCAATGGGCGTGCTTGGCCAGCTTATCCATGTGGCCCATGACGAAGGCCGAAACGACGAAGGTCATGTGGATGATCACGTACCACAGCAGCTTGTCGTTGGGGATCTTCTGCGCATCCATGAACACGCGCAGCAGGTGGATCGACGAGATGGCCACGATCGAGGCGGCCACTTTCAGCTTCAGCGAACCGGAATCCATCTTGCCCAGCCAGTCGAGCTTTTCCTTGCCCTCGTCGATGTCCAGCTGGGACACGAAGTTCTCGTAGCCGGAGATCATCACCATCACCAACAGCCCGCCGACCAGCGACATGTCGATCATCGAGAGCAGGACCAGGATCAACTCCTCCTCGGCCATGTCGAGCACGTGCGGCAGCAGATGGTAGACCTCCTGGAAGAACTTCAGGGTCAGCGCCAGCAGGGCCACGGACAGGCCGACATAGATCGGCGCCAACAGCCAGCGGGAGGCATACATCGCATTTTCGAGAAAACGTTCCATGGGGCATCCACTCAGCCAAAACCGGCGGCGAGTATACCCATGGGCATGAACGGGACAAAGACGCTACCGAAGGCTGGAAGCACTCGGCAACATATCCCCATTTTCTGTGGATAACCCTGTGAACAGAGAGCGGATGAATCCCTCCAGAGCCCAGTGGATGGGCTCCCGCTCCTGCCGTACAAATATCGAGCAGCGCCCCACTCAACCTTCCGGTCGGGATTCGCAGTTGCCCGGACGGCACGGGCGCGGACCGTTCAGCCGACGCAGTTCGGCCTGCAGGTGGAGGCGCCAGATGGGCATGTCGGTGCAGGCCTGATAGCCCACTCCGCCCAGGGTCGCCGCGACCTCGTCAAGCACCCGCTCTGCCGCCAGAGGCCCGCGAAACGGCCCCTGCGCCTTGACCGAGGATGGCTGCGCGCCGGACAGGCCGGCGGCAAAGAGCAACATCCACAGCCCCTGCTCTCCCGCCAGCGGGCGGGCTGCCAACTCGATGCGAATGACCAGACCCAGGCAGTTCCGGGTCAGACAGAGCGTGCGTGACATAGGGCAATCCCCCTTCAGGGTGGTGTTTTCAGCCTACACGCCGCACGGCGCTCCAGAAAGCTTTTTGCTTCCATTCAGCCTGTGGATAAGTCTGCGGGCGATCCGGGACGAGGAGGAACCGACGTGCGACATTCGACCACCCCGACCCGTCGCGCGGGCCGGGGCGCACTCACTCCTGGAGGCCGATCTGCGGCTCCTTCGCCTTGCCGGGGTCCTCTTCCATCCCCATTTCGGCGATTTCCCGCAGCCGCTCCACCACTCGCGCATTGACGCTGCCGGCCGGGAAGCGGCCCTCGGCATCTGGCGTGCCGGCCGGTTCGCCGAGCAGCAGACTAAGCGCCTCGTCCACCTGGCGCACCGCATAGACATGGAAACGGCCGGCGCGCACCGCCTGCAGCACCCGCTCGTCGAGCATCAGGTTGGTGACGTTGGCGCGCGGGACGATCACCCCCTGCTCGCCGGTCAGCCCACGCGCCTCGCAGAGCCGGAAAAAGCCCTCGATCTTCTCGTTGACCCCGCCGACCGCCTGCACCTCGCCGAACTGGTTGATCGAGCCGGTGATGGCGAAGCACTGCTTGAGCGGCGTGCGCGACAGTGCCGAGATCAGCGTACAGACCTCGCCGAGGGAGGCGCTGTCGCCGTCGACGTAGCCGTAGGACTGCTCCAGGGCGATGCTCGCCGAGATCTCGAGGGGGAACTCCTGGGCATAGCGGCTGCCGAGGTAGCCGGTGAGGATCATCACCCCCTTGGAGTGGATCGGCTGGCCGAGGTTGACCTCGCGCTCGATGTCGACGATCCCCGAACCGCCCGGATAGACGGTGGCGGAGATCCGCGCCGGCACACCGAAAACGGAGTCGCCGATCTCCAGCACGGTCAAACCGTTGCACTTGCCGATCGCCGCGCCCTCGGTGTCGATCAGGATGATCCCGGCGAGCATGTCGTCGAGAATCCGTGCCGAAACCCGTCCGGTACGGGTTTCCTTGGCCTTCAGGGCGCGCTCGATGTGGCCGACGTCGGTCAGCGCCTCGCCGGCCAACTGGCGGACGAAGTCGGCCTCGCTGACCAGCTGGAAGAGATCGCCGATGCGTGCCGACAGCCGCCCCTGATGCTCGGCCAGACGTGCGCTGTAGGTCGCCAGGCGCGCCACCGCCGCGGAACTCAGGGGCGCCATGCCCTCCTCCGAGGTGCGCGTCTTGAGCAGTTGGGCGAACTGTTCGAGGCTGTCCTCGCCAAGGGGGATCTCCTCGTCGAAATCCACCAGCACGCGGAACATCTCCTGGAAGTCCGGGTCCACGTCCTGCAGCGTGTAGTAGAGCTGGCGCGAACCGACGATCACCACCTTGACCTGCAACGGAATGACCTGCGGGGTGAGGGTCACGGTCGCCAGCCGGCCCAGCTCGGCCAGCGGCGACTCCATCTTCAGCTGGCGCGAATGCAGGGCGCGCTTGAGGGCATCCCAGACGAAGGGCTCGCCGAACAGCTTCTCCGCCTCGAGTACCAGGAAACCGCCGTTGGCGCGGTGCAGTGCGCCCGGGCGCAGCTGGCGGTAGCTGGTATAGAGCGCGCCCTGATCGGTGCCGTACTCGATGCGGCCGAACAGGTTGTCGTAGGTGGGATGCGGCTCGAACACCACCGGCGCGCCGCCCTGGCTGTGGTGACCGACCACCAGGCTCGGGCAGTACTGCTCGACCAGCAGGGTGCGCCGCTGGGCGTCCGTCCCGCTCTCCTCGCCCAGTTGCTCGACCACGGTGCGCAGCAGGTTGACCTGCATCGCCTGCAGATAGGCACAGACCCCGGCGCTTTCCGCGTACTTCTCCGAGAGCGGCGCGAGCAGCGGCTGCAGGGCCAGGGTGATGGTCTCCTCGTTGAGCTGGCGCAACTGGTTGCTCGACTCGCGCTTCCACTGCGGCAGGCTGGACAGCTCCTCGTTGAGGCGCTCCTCGAGGTAGCCGATATCCTCGTGGAAGCGATCGCGCTCGACCTCCGGCAACAGGGCGAAGTCGGCCTCGTCCAGCGCCTTGCCATCCTTCATCGGCGTGAAGGCGATGTTGGCGCTGTCGCGGTACAGGGCGATCCCCTTGTCCAGCGCCTGCCGCTCGATGCTGTCCAGGGCACGGTCGTAGCGCTGGTTGAAGCCGCGGTCGATGGCGCTTTTCTTCTGCTGGTAGGTCGGCGTCTCGAACACCGCCGGGAAGGTCGCCAGCAGATTGTCGACCAGCAGGCTGATGTCGGCGATGAACGCGCTGGCGCTACCCGGCGCCAGTTGCAGCGAGCGCGGCTCGCGAGGCTCGTCGAAGTGGTTGACGTAGACCCAGTCCGCCGGCGTCTCCAGGCGCTTGGCTTCGGCCTGGAGATAGCGCTTGACGTAGGAGAAGCGACCGGTGCCCGGTTCGCCCATGACATAGACATTGTATCCCGGACGCGGCATCGCCACGCCGAACTGCAGCGCCTCCACCGCGCGCTCCTGACCGAGCACGCCGCGGAAGGGCTCCAGCTCGTCGGTACTGGCGAAGTCGAACTGGGCGGGATCGAAGGGGCGGGTCAGCTCATCGGGTGCCAGGCGCAGGCCGGCAGCAACGGAGTCGGGCATCGGGAGTCCTTACATCGGGCGGCCAAAGGCCGCGGAGAGGGGAAAAACAGTTGCCATTCTGGCCTTCGCACCGACCCGCCGCAAGGCGCCTCGGCGAAGCCTCGCGCGCAAGCGGCCACCGCCTCAGCGCTCCAGCCCCGCGCAGTGCAAGCACAGCTCGGCGGCCGGCAAGGCGGCCAGTCGTGCCGGCTCGACGGGCTGACCGCAGCGCCGGCACACACCGTAGCGCCCCTCCGCCAGGCGCCGGAGGGCCTGTTCGACTTGGCGCAGGCCCTCCTCGGCCTCGGCCAGCAGCGCGTGCAGCACATCGTCGTTCTGCCGCTCGCCCGCCTGCTCGACGGCGTCCGAGTCATGCAGCAGACCGAGATCGCCACGAATGGCCTCGGCCCGCTGGCGATACTCCCGATGCAGGCGCTCAAGAGCGCCCCGTGGATCGAAGGCATCGGACATATTCGGCTCCCTGGAATCGACCATACTCATGTTCAGTGTGGCCCAGACTGGGCGATATGCAGAGACCTGCATCAAACGCCCCACCACCATCGGGGCAGTCGCCTTGACAGCCCCACGGCATTGCAAAATGCTGCGCACCGGCCGGCCAGGACCGGTCCGTTTTTCCACATGAAGAAGAGATCATCGATGAAAAGGATTCTGTTGGGTTCCCTGCTCGCCGCCGTCTCCCTCAACGCCCTCGCCGAAGCGCCGGGCGGCCCAAGCTGCGGCTGGGGCAACATGCTGTTCAAGGGACAGCGCGGCACGGCCACGCACCTAGTCGCCTCGACCACCAACGGCTCCTCGGGCAACGCCACCTTCGGCATGACCTCCGGCACCAACGGCTGTCGCACCGACGGCGCCCTGACCTATACGGGCAAGCCGATGCTGGTGCTGGGCAGCATCATGGACGAGCTGTCCGAGGACATGGCCAAGGGCGAAGGCGAAGCCCTGACCACCTACGCCGTGTTGCTCGGCGTACCGCCGGAAGACCGCGCCCGCTTCGCCGCCGTGACCCACGAGCACTTCGCGGAAATCTTCAGCTCCGCCGACGTCACCGCCAAGGACGTACACAACGCCACCCTCGCCGTACTGAAGAAAGACACCCGCCTGGCCAAATACGCCGAGCAGGCCTGATCCCGGCCCTGCGCCGCCTCGTGCCCGCCCCGGCGGGCACCTCTGTCCGATCCCCCATCCCTTCATGCTCAAACGCCTGCTTCCCCTGCTGCTGGGCTGCGCCTGCGCGATGCTCCAGGCCGCTCCGCCGCTGTCCGATACGCGCCTGCACGAGCTGGCCTCCGACCCCTTCTGGCTCGCCCTCGGCCACTACCAGCGCGACCGGCTGGGTGGCTGGCACAGCCATGTCGACGACGACGCCTTCTTCTTCGCCGAACGGGGCGAGCGCGACCCGGCCGCGGAACTCGCCGCCATCCTCGCCGCCCTCTACCGAGAGCCGGGTCTCGCCGACCGCCATCCCCAGTGCCGCTTTCCGGCGCGTACCCGCTGGCTGCGCGAACGCCTGACCCTGAACGACCTGCCGCAGCCACAGTGCCGCGAATACGACGACTGGTACGCCGAGATCGCCCCGCACAGCACCGTGCTGGTATTTCCCGCCGCCTACCTGAACAGCCCCTCGTCGATGTTCGGCCACACCCTGCTGCGCATCGACCCGGCCGGCATCGACACCCAGGGCAGCGCCCTGCTCAGCTATGCGCTGAACTTCGGCGCCTACATCGAAGGCAGCGACAACAGCATCCTCTACGCCTGGAAAGGCCTGATGGGCGGCTACCCCGGCCTCTTCGCCCTGCTGCCCTACCGGGAAAAGCTGACCGAGTACAGCCGCCTGGAAAACCGCGACCTCTGGGAATACCGGCTGAACCTCACCACCGAGGAAACCGGGCGGATGGTCGAGCACGTCTGGGAACTTCGGCAGATCCAGTTCGACTACTACTTCTTCGACGAAAACTGCTCCTACCGCCTGCTGGAACTGCTGGACATCGCCCGCCCGGGCCTGGAGTTGACCAAAGGCTTTTCCCTCACCGCCATCCCCGCCGACACCGTGCGCGCGGTGGAGCAGGCCGGGCTGATCGAGAGCGTCGACTACCGCCCCTCGCGGGAGAAGGAGCTGCTCGAGCGCGCCGCACCGCTGAGCCAGGCGGAGCGGGATTGGACGCGGCGCCTGGCCGAGGACAGCGCCCCGCTCGCCAGCCCGGCCTTCCAGGCGTTGCCGACCGGGCGCCAGGCGCAGGTCCTGGACGCCGCCTACCGGCTGATCCGCTACCGCAAGAGCGGCGAGGAACGCGACGAGGCCAGCGCCCGCGACAGCCATCGCCTACTGCAGGCGATCAACCGCAACCCGCCGCCGCGCCTCGCCGTGGCGCGCCCCGTGCCGCCGGAAAAAGGCCACCCGTCGCGTACCTGGCAGCTCGCCTTCGGCAACCGCGAGCAGCGCAGCTTCGCCGAATACGGCCTGCGCATGGCCTACCACGACCTGCAGGACAACCTCGACGGCTTCCCCCTCGGCGCGCAGATCGAGATCGCCCAGCTCAAGCTGCGCCAATACGAGGGCAACCACTGGCAGCTGCAGCAGCTGGACCTGGCCAACATCCGCTCGCTGACCCCACGCAGCGCCCTGCTTTCCCCCTGGTCCTGGCAGGTCGGCAGCGGGCTGGAGCGGGTCATCGGCAAGGGCCGCCACGACAACGAACAGTTGGTCGGCCACCTGAGCGGCGGTATCGGCTCCACCTGGCAACTCGACGAGAGCCTGGTCGGCTTCGCCCTGGCCACCACCCGGCTGGAGCAGAACGAGGACTTCGCCGCCTTCATCAGCCCCGCGGCCGGCTTCGATGCCGGGCTACTGTGGCGCAACCCGCTCGGCAACCTCGGCCTGGAGGCGGGTGCCGACTACTTCCACAACGGCGAGGTACGTCGCACGCTGAGCCTCGCCCAGCACTGGGAAATCGCCGACAACCTCGGCCTGCGCCTGTCCGCCCGTCGCGAACTCAGCCAGCAGGCCTCGCCGGCCAGCGAGGTGAGCCTGCAGCTGCGCTGGTATCACTATTGAAGGCGCCGGGCGCAGTAGTCGAGGTTTTGTCACGGCGCCCGAACCGAGGCACATCCCGCCGCCGGCCCCCACGGCTCGGGAGCCCAGCGGCGGCGACTCGAAACGACGCCCGCTCCGCCCTGGAGGGCCGAGCGGCGGATCAGGCGGCTCCGGACTCCGCTACCGGCGTCCCGATCAGGTAGGTAATCCGGTAGGGGCCGATCAGCAGATCGGATGTCCAATACCGCCCGGTCTCCCACCGGTAGCCATCCCGACCCAGGCCCTCGGTGAGTTGCTCGAGTTCCTTGGGCGTGTAGGTTCTGAAGCAGGAAACGACGCCGTCGAATGCGATGAAGAAAGGTGCCAGCGGTATGACGTAGGTGAAGAAGAAGCGCTTGAAGGTCAGGCGCCCGACAAAAGGCGTAAAGATGAGACTGCCGAGCAACAGGAGGATGGGAACCGTGAGTACTCGCCAGAGGCTGCGCTCCTGGGCCTCGAACACCGCGATCGGGGCTTTTCTCCGCACCGCATCGGCCAGGATTCTCTTCGCACTCTCCGGACGAAAGTGATGGAAGCCGGTAAATATCGTCCGGAATCCCTGCAGCGACTCGGGGCAATTCATGGCATTCGTGGATTCCGCACGATACCTGAGCGCCCCATCCCCCTGCACATTGATCCTCTCGACGGCCGAGGCATTCGGGTACAAGTCGGTCAAGGTTGCGGAAACGGGGCCACCGACCGTCTTTGCGATTGAGGGCAGGAGCGCGGGAATCGGACCGCCGCCTCCCGAGCAGAGATCAACGATCGAGGTCTGCTCCGTCGACTTCATTGCCTCGGCCAGTTGCGGGACGACCGCACGGTATGCCCGCCCCATGTAGAAGGCCAGGTGGTCAGTGATGAAATCGCGAAACAGCTCGGGAAACCACTCCTGGTCTTCCCACTCGAAGAGGTGAATACGATCCATGGAAACGCTCCTTGTCAGGTCTCGGCAGATCCGAAGGCGGGGGGCAGCACGGTCACTCGCCCACAGCAGGAGCATCATGCTGCATTGCCATGACCGCCGTCACCACCCCGGTCGGATGTTTCCTGTATGCCGGACAACGCAGGAACCCCTGCCCAGCCTCAGGCCGGACAGTGCGAGTGGAACTTTCCCTGTGCCCGCAACTCGCCCAGCCGGGTGGTGAACTCCTGCCGATAGCCGCGCCCGAGCCAGGCCACCCGGGTCACGAGAGCATCGGTTACATAGCGGCCGCCGTAGCGCATGAGTCCGGTTTCCACGACGGCTCCCGAGTCGCCCAGGATGTCGCGAAGGCGCTGCGTCAGGCCCAGCACGCCGTAGGCGGCCTGGCCATCCGGGTCGATGAAGATGGAATAGGCCCGGGTATCCCGCAGATAAACCCATGCCTTGACCTCGAGGCTGAGCACGGCGGCCAGCACCTCCGGCGGCACCGTTATCGACTTGCCCGCCAGCCCCTCCAGGGCGCGGTCGAGCCGGGAAGGATCGGCCAGGTATCGCTTCCGGCCGGCCGCGAGCAGCGCCCGAATGTCCCGACCGTCTCCGGCCTCTTCCGGCCCGAGGACCTCCAGCATGAGATGCTTGTACCCCTCGATGAAGGCGAGCGCCTCCGCCTCGCCGACGATCATGGTTCGCTCCCCGCCTTCGCGCCCCCGGCCGGGCGCTGGCCAGCCTCGAGCGGCAAGGCGGCCAGCGCCTGCTGCGCCTGACGGTCGGCGCTGCGCCGCACATCCTCCAGCTCCGCCTTCAGTGCCTCGTTCTCCTGGCGGAGCATTTCCGCCACTTCGCGCCAGACCCGGGCGACCGCTTCCTGCTCGTGCGCCTCGCCCGGCGTGCCGGCCTGGCGCGCCCGCTGGTCCGCCTGCGCGGCGCGGGCCTCGGCCTTGTCCAGGCTGGCTGCCCGACGCCGGCGCAGAATCTCCCGGAACCGCTCGAACAGCCAGTCGCAGAACTCGTCCAGGACCTTGCCGACGAGCACCTTGAGTGCCGGCCCGAGCAGGCCGATCAGCAGTTTGGAAAGCATTGCCGTCTCGCTCCGAAGAATGTGTCCGCGTCGGCCGGAACAGCCCGGCCCATCGGCGGCGCAGCTTGCCGGAAACGCAGTCCGGCGCGCAACTCAGCACGCCTCGATGTCGATGTCCACCTTCGCGCCCTGGACCAGCGTGTTGTAGACCGGCGAGAACGCCGCCAGCTCCTTGAGCAGTGCGAGGTTTTCCGGGGCGGTCTTCACCCGGAACTTCACGCGGATGTTCGTGTAGCCCTTGGGCACGGCGGGGTCCAGTCCGAGGAAGCCGCGCAGGTCGATGTCGCCCTCCAGCTCCGACTCCAACTCGTCGATCTGGATGCCGCGCACGGCCGCATGGGCGACCATGCTGGTGGTGATGCAACCGGCCAGGGCGTTGAGCAGATGCTCGACCGGATTGGCAGCCCGATCCTCTCCGGCCAACACAGCGGGTTCGTCCGCGTGCAGCTCGAATGCCTGCCGATGGGGAATCTCTTGCCCGGCACCGTGGAAGCCGGCAATCGTGCTGCAGTTACGTGTGGCGCCGAGCCAGCGGTTACGCGCCCGAAACCGGCAGGCGCCGAGGGCGGGGTCCTGCTGGATGGCGCCGATGGTGGCCTTGAGGACCTCCAGGTCGATGCCGTTCACATGACTGACGCTCGTTTCTGCTGCCATCGTTGTTCTCCCCTGCCGTGACACTGGATCGATGGCCGGGCGGAGGCGCAACTGCACGCGCACCGAACGCCCAGGCCCCGGAAAAACCGCCAAGGCGGTCATACAGCGTATTAGCCGCTCCCCGGCATTCCGGCCAGCCCGCTTCGTCGCCCCGCCCCGACCGACGCCGGCCCGCGCCATGCCGCATGGCCCGTGCTTTGTGCGATCATCGCGCCCTCCGAAAACCACACGAACGAGAGGGAACATGAGCAGCGAAGCTTCCGGCACCTGCCGCCACTTCGTCACCTACAGCGGCGTCAAGCTGCCGCTGAAGCTGATGAACGAACTCGACGAGGCCGGTCTCCACAACCGCAACACCTTCTTCCGCGGCCACTTCGACGAGCAGGACCGCCTGATCAAGATGGAGAAGATCGTCTATGGCGAACTGGAGCTGCAGCACGTCTACCGCTACCACGCCAACGGCGCCCTGTGCCAGGCCGAGATCACCGACACCGACGACGAAGTCACGGTGCTGAACTTCGACGAGAACGGCCAGCCGGCCTGATCCGGCCTCGACCGCCCAGCAAAAAGCCCCGGCCGAACGGCACGGGGCTTCTTGTTTTCCGGCCTCTACACTCAGGCCAGCTTCTTGTAGCGCACCCGGTGCGGCTGGGCGGCGGCGTCGCCGAGGCGCTTCTTGCGGTCGGCCTCGTACTCGGTGTAGTTGCCCTCGAAGAACACCACGCTGGAATCGTCCTCGTAGGAGAGGATGTGGGTGGCGATCCGGTCGAGGAACCAGCGGTCGTGGGAGATCACGATGGCCGAGCCGGGGAAGTCCAGCAGCGCCTCTTCCAGGGCGCGCAGGGTTTCCACGTCGAGATCGTTGGACGGTTCGTCGAGCAGCAGCACGTTGCCGCCCTGCTTCAGGGTCAGCGCCAGGTGCAGGCGGCCGCGCTCGCCGCCGGAGAGGTCCTTGACGAACTTCTGCTGGTCGGCGCCCTTGAAGTTGAAGCGGCCGACGTAGCTGCGCGAGGGCACCTCGTAGTTGCCGATGCGGATCGCGTCGAATCCGTCGGACACCTGCTCCCAGACGGTCTTGCTGCCGTCCAGGCTGTCGCGGCTCTGGTCGACGCTGGCGACCTGCACGCTGTCGCCGAGGTCGATGGTGCCGGCATCCGGGGTTTCCCGACCGAGGATCATGCGAAACAGCGTCGACTTGCCCGCGCCGTTGCCGCCGATCACCCCGACGATGGCGCCCTTGGGCAGGGCAAAGGAGAGGTCGTCGATTAGCACGCGGTCGCCGTAGCCCTTGCGCACGTGGCTGAACTCGATGACCTTATCGCCCAGGCGGGGACCGGCCGGGATGTAGATTTCGTTGGTCTCGCTGCGCTTCTGGAATTCCTGGGACTGCATTTCCTCGAAACGCTGCAGCCGCGCCTTGGACTTGGCCTGGCGGGCCTTGGCGCCCTGGCGCACCCATTCCAGCTCTGCCTTCATCGCCTTGGCGTGGGCCGCCTCGGCCTTGGCTTCCTGGGTCAGACGGGCGGCCTTGGATTCCAGCCACTGCGAGTAGTTGCCCTCGAAGGGGATGCCGTGGCCGCGGTCCAGTTCGAGAATCCAGCCGGCGACGTTGTCGAGGAAGTAGCGGTCGTGGGTGATCGCCACCACGGTGCCGGGGAAGTCGTGGAGGAAATGCTCCAGCCAGGCCACCGAGTCGGCGTCCAGGTGGTTGGTCGGCTCGTCCAGCAGCAGCATGTCGGGGGCCGACAGCAACAGGCGGCACAGCGCCACGCGGCGCTTCTCGCCGCCGGAGAGGTGCTCGATCTTCGCCTCCCACGGCGGCAGGCGCAGGGCGTCGGCGGCGACCTCCAGCTGGCGCTCGAGGTTGTGGCCGTCGGACGCCTGGAGGATCGCCTCCAGCTTGGCCTGCTCGGCGGCCAGCGCGTCGAAATCGGCGTCCGGCTCGGCATAGGCGGCATAGACCTCGTCGAGGCGGGCCTGGGCCTGCTTGATCTCGCCCACCGCCTCCTCGACGATGTCGCGCACGGTCTTCTCCGGATCGAGCTGCGGCTCCTGCGGCAGGTAGCCGACCTTGATGCCGGGCATCGGCCGGGCTTCGCCGTCGAACTCGGTGTCGACCCCGGCCATGATCCGCAGCAGGGTCGACTTGCCCGCGCCGTTGAGGCCGAGCACGCCGATCTTGGCGCCGGGGAAGAACGACAGGGAAATGTCCTTGAGGATTTCACGCTTCGGGGGCACGACTTTGCTGACCCGATGCATGGTGTAGACGTATTGAGCCATGGATGACCTTGGTTTCGACCAGGAAGTGGAAACATAGCGGACGGGGGCGCGGACGAACGGCGATCCGCGACAGCTCAGTGACACCGGCTGCCCGGTCCCCCGCGCATGCCGGCAAAGCTACCCGAAATGCGCCGGGCAAACCAGCCGAGGGCGCGCCGCGAGCGGCGAGCGGCTTTGCCTCGTGGCCTTCGGGATGAGCCGGATTCGCCCACGCTTGATCGCGTTTCATGTGCCGGCCCGGCATGGATAGGGTAGAATTTACGCCCTCTTTAATTTACCGCCCAGCCGAACCCAGGGGATTGCCATGTTCAGCCGTGATTTGACTCTCGCTCGCTACGATGCCGACCTGTTCGCCGCCATGGAGCAAGAAGCCCAGCGTCAGGAAGATCACATCGAGCTGATCGCCTCCGAGAACTACACCAGCCCGGCGGTGATGGAAGCCCAGGGTTCGGTGCTCACCAACAAGTACGCCGAAGGCTACCCGGGCAAGCGCTACTACGGCGGCTGCGAGTTCGTCGACGTGGTCGAGCAACTGGCCATCGACCGCGCCAAGGCGCTGTTCGGCGCCGACTACGCCAACGTCCAGCCCCATGCCGGCTCCCAGGCCAACGCCGCGGTGTTCCAGGCGCTGGTCAAGCCGGGCGACACCGTGCTGGGCATGAGCCTGGCCCACGGCGGCCACCTGACCCACGGCGCCAGCGTCAACTTCTCCGGCAAGATCTACCACGCCGTGCAATACGGCCTGAACCCGGAAACCGGCCTGATCGACTACGACGAGGTCGAGCGCCTGGCCGTCGAGCACCAGCCGAAGATGATCATCGCCGGCTTCTCCGCCTACTCGCAGGTGCTGGACTTCCCGCGCTTCCGCGCCATCGCCGACAAGGTCGGTGCCTACCTGTTCGTCGACATGGCCCACGTGGCCGGCCTGGTCGCCGCCGGCGTGTACCCGAACCCGGTACCCTTCGCCGACGTGGTCACCACCACCACCCACAAGACCCTGCGCGGCCCGCGCGGCGGCCTGATCCTGGCCAAGGCCAACGAAGAGATCGAGAAGAAGCTCAACTCCGCGGTGTTCCCGGGCGGCCAGGGCGGCCCGCTGATGCACGTGATCGCCGCCAAGGCGGTGTGCTTCAAGGAAGCCCTGACCCCCGAGTTCAAGGCCTACCAGCAGCAGGTGGTGAAGAACGCCCAAGCCATGGCCCAGGTGTTCGTCGAGCGCGGCTTCGACGTGGTTTCCGGCGGCACCGAGAACCACCTGTTCCTGCTCAGCCTGATCAAGCAGGACATCACCGGCAAGGACGCGGACGCCGCCCTGGGTCGCGCCTTCATCACCGTCAACAAGAACGCCGTGCCCAACGACCCGCGCTCGCCCTTCGTCACCTCGGGCCTGCGCATCGGCACCCCGGCGGTCACCACCCGAGGTTTCGGCGAGGCCGAGTGCCGCGAGCTGGCCGGCTGGATCTGCGACATCCTGCAGAACATGGGCGACGAGTCAGTGGTCGACGCGGTGCGCGAGAAGGTCAAGGCGATCTGCACCCGGCTGCCGGTCTACGGCAAGTAATCCTCGGCGCTGCCACGAAAAGCCCGGCCGAGTGCTGGGCTTTTTCGTAGGCGCAAAACTCGCCGGGTGGGTTGGCCGCTACACAGCATAGCGCCCTGCGGGACCTGCGGAGTCAGCCCTGCATCTCGGCAAACCCCGTGCGGATCTCCTCCTCCGGCAAATTGTCGCCGATGAACACCAGCACGCTCTCGCGCGCCTCGTCCGCGCCCCACTCCTCGGCCCAGTCGAAGCCGTAGAGGCGCAGCACGCCCTGGAACACCATTCGCCGCGACTCGCCGGCCAGGTTCAGCACGCCCTTGTAGCGCAGCAGCGCGTTGCCGTAGCGCTCCAGCAGGCCCTCCATGAACAGGCCGAGCCGCTCCAGGTCCAGCGCCTGCTCGCTGCGCAGCACCAAAGTGGCAATGCGGTCCTTGCTGGCGGCCGGCACCAGCGGGCGCAGGGTCAGGGCCTGGCCGAAGTCGGCGTTGAGGTTGAAGCCGCGCACGTCGAGCAACTCGCCCAGCTCGATGCGCCCGTGCTCGGCGATGCGGATCGGTGCGCGGCGGTTGATGCGCTGCAGGCGCTGGCGCAGCGCCTCGACCGCCTCGACCGCCACCAGGTCGGTCTTGCTCAGCAGAATGCGGTCGGCGAAGCCGACCTGGGCCTGGGCGATGGCCTCCTGCAGATGGCGCTCGGCATTGACGGCATCCACCAAGGTGATGATGCCGTCGAGCACGTAGCGGTCGCACAGCTCGTCGTCGGCGAAGAAGGTCTGCGCCACCGGCGCCGGATCGGCCAGGCCGGTGCACTCGATGACCAGACGGTCGAAGGCCAGCTCGCCGGCGTCCAGGCGCTCCAGCAGGAGGAACAGGGCCTTTTCCAGCTCGACGTGGATGGAGCAGCAGACGCAACCGTTGGCCAGGGTCATCACCTCGACCGGCGCGGCGCCGAGCAACTGGCCGTCGATCGGCGTCTCGCTGTATTCGTTTTCGATCACCGCGATCTTCAGACCGTGCTCGGCCTCGAGCAGATACTGCAGCAGGGTGGTCTTGCCGGCACCGAGAAAGCCGCTGAGCACGGTGACCGGGATGGGGGCTTGGGACATCAAGGCGTTCCTCGAAACGAAACGCGCCACGGCGGAGCGTGGCGCGGGGATTCAATGGTAGACGCAACAATCTGACAAGGGCGCAGGGCGGGTGCAACCCGCCCCACCCCGGGTCAGCAACAACGCACCGGCCGTCCCTTGCCGCCGCCGTAGCGGGCCTCCTGGCGTTCGCGGAAGAAATCCTCGTAGCTCATCACCGGCTGGTCCGGATGCTTGCTCTGCATGTGCTCGACATAGGTGTCGTAGTCGGGCATGCCGACCAGCATGCGGGCGGCCTGGCCGAGATACTTGCCCATACGGCCGAGATCGTTGAACACGAAACCTCTCCTCTCTCAAGGGCCGGGCCCCGCAGGGCCCGGCAGGCATGCACTCAGGCGCCGGGAATCGCCTGGAAGGGCGTTTCCTTGTCGGTGCGCTCTTCGACGATCCAGGCGGCACGGCCGACCTTCAGCGCGTAGAACAGGATGCTGAACACCACCACCAGGAACAGCACGCTGAGACCGGCGTTGGTGTAGGCGTTCATGATCACGTTCTGCATCTGGCCGAGATCCTTGGCCGGGGCCAAAACCTGGCCGGCGTCCAGCGCCACGGCGTATTTCTTGGCCAGGGCGAGGAAGCCGACCGCCGGGTTCGGGTCGAACAGCTTGATCAGGCTCGCCGCCGTGGTGCAGATCAGCAGCCAGAAGGCCGGCAGCAGGGTGACCCAGACGTAGCGCTGGCGCTTCATCTTGATCAGCACCACGCTGCAGAGCATCAGGGCGATGCCGGCGAGCATCTGGTTGGAGATGCCGAACAGCGGCCAGAGGGTGTTGATGCCACCCAGCGGATCGACCACGCCCTGGTACAGCAGATACCCCCAGAGCGCCACGCAGCCGGCTGTGGCCAGCACGTTGGCGCCCCAGGAGTCGGTGCGGCGCAGGGCCGGCACGAAGTTGCCGAGCAGGTCCTGGAGCATGAAACGCCCGGCACGGGTACCGGCGTCCACCGCGGTGAGGATGAACAGGGCCTCGAAGAGAATGGCGAAGTGATACCAGAACGCCATGGTGTCTTCGCCCGGCAGCACCTGGTGGAGGATCTGCGCGATCCCCACGGCCAGGGTCGGCGCACCGCCGGCACGGGCCAGGATGGTGGTTTCGCCGATGTCGCGGGCCACGCCTTCGAGCGCTTCGGGGGTGATGGCGAAGCCCCAGTGGCTGACCGCCGCCGCCACGCTGGCGGTGTCGGCACCGACGATCGCCGGCGGGCTGTTCATGGCGAAGTACACGCCGGGCTCGATCACCGAGGCGGCGACCATCGCCATGATCGCGACCATCGACTCCATCAGCATGCCGCCGTAGCCGATGTAGCGGGCCTGGGTCTCGTTGGCCAGCAGCTTGGGCGTGGTGCCGGAGGCGATCAGCGCGTGGAAGCCGGACACCGCGCCGCAGGCGATGGTGATGAACAGGAAGGGGAACAGCGCGCCTTTCCATACCGGGCCGGTGCCGTCGATGAACTGGGTCAGCGCCGGCATCTTCAGTTCGGGACTGAGGATCACGATACCGATCGCCAGGGCGGCGATGGTGCCGATCTTCAGGAAGGTCGACAGGTAGTCGCGCGGGGCGAGGATCAGCCACACCGGCAGTACCGCGGCGACGAAGCCGTAGCCGATCAGCATCCAGGTGATCTGCACGCCGGTGAAGGTGAACACGCCGCTCCAGTAGGGATCGGTGGAGATCGCCCCGCCCAGCCAGATCGAGGCGAGCAGCAGGACGATGCCGATCAGCGAGATCTCGCCGATCCGTCCCGGGCGGATGTAGCGCATGTAGAGGCCCATGAACATCGCGATCGGGATGGTCGCCATCACCGTGAACATGCCCCAGGGGCTATGGGCCAGGGCCTTGACCACGATCAGCGCCAGCACCGCGAGGATGATCACCATGATCAGGAAGCAGCCGAACAGCGCGATGGTGCCGGGAATCTGGCCCATTTCCTCGCGCACCATGTCGCCGAGGGAGCGGGCGTTGCGGCGGGTGGAAATGCACAGGACCAGGAAGTCCTGCACCGCACCGGCCAGCACCACCCCGGCGATCAGCCACAGGGTGCCGGGCAGGTAGCCCATCTGCGCGGCCAGCACCGGGCCGACCAGCGGGCCGGCGCCGGCGATGGCGGCGAAGTGGTGGCCGAAGAGCACGTGCTGGTTGGTCGGCACGAAGTCCAGGCCGTCGTTGTTGAGCACCGCCGGGGTGGCACGGCGAGGATCGAGCTGCATCACCCGGGTGGCGATGAACAGGCTGTAGTAGCGGTAGGCGACCAGGTAGATGGCCGTCGAGGCGACCACGATCCACAAGGCATTGATGGGTTCGCCGCGGCGCAAGGCCACGACGCCCAGAGCGAGCGCGCCCAGCACGGCCAAAGCCAGCCAGGCGAGACGACTGACCAGTCGAGTCATTGAAGTTCTCCTGCCGTCGGCCGGTGGCCTGCGGCGCCATTGTTATTGATTGTCTGCGCTCCCGGGACGGGGCCTTGCTACTATCCCCACATCTGGCACGCGCCGATATTCGCAGTGCTACTCAGGGTCACTACGTAGTTCTACGTAACGCAGCCCGGACGGCATGCCCATGCCCCTCCCCCGCACAGGCCCGACACCCCTCTGCCCCGGCCCCTGGCGGGAGGCCGCAGACCGGCGGGCGGCAGCGCTCCGCAAAACGCGCCTACCGAAAATCCTAGGACAGAATTCCCGGCCCCGATGGCCTCCCCGCCCCGGTCGCCCGGTCGGAAACGCCTTTTGCAGATAATCCCGGTAGCGGACCATGGGCGTCTCGGGCGCCCGGCCTGCCAGGGCCGGTCCGCCGGCCGACCACCACCTCCCGCTTCCGACGAGAAGATCCATGCAGCTCAAACACAAGATAGTTGCCCTCAGCATCCTGCCGCTGCTGCTGGCCGTGGCGGTCATCTGCGCCCTGGTCATCGTCCAGAACCAGCGGCTGGGAGAACAGCAGGCCCAACTGATCGAGAACGCCATCCTGTCCAGCAAGCGCGCCGAGCTGAAGAACTACGTCGCCATGGCGCTGAGCGTCATCGCCCCGCTGCATGCCGGCGGCCAGGGCGATGCCCGGGCCCGGCAGCAGGCGCTGGAGGCCCTGGCCAGGATCGACTTCGGCCAAGACGGCTATTTCTTCGTCTACGACCGAAAGGGTCGCAATCTGATGCATCCCCGGCAGGCCGAGCTGGTGGGCCGGGACTTGTGGAACCTGACCGACCCCCACGGCCTGCCCGCCGTCCAGGCGCTGATCGAAAGCGCCACCCGCGGGGACGGCTTCCAGCGCTATGTCTGGCAGAAGCCCTCGACCGGCCAGGTGACCGACAAGCTGGCCTACGTGACGATGCTCGAGCCCTGGGGCTGGATGCTCGGCACCGGGATCTACCTCGAGGACGTGGATCGGGCGACCCGCCAGGTTCGCGAAGAAGTCGCCGGCGGGATACACGACACCATGGTCGCCATCGCGACCATCGCCCTGGTGGCGGTGCTGCTGGTCTTCGCCGGCGGCCTGACCCTGAGCGTCCGGGAGCACCGCCTGGCCGACAGCACGCTGCAATCGCTCAACCGGCGCATCGTCTACCTGCAGGAGGAGGAGCGCTCGCGGGTGTCCCGGGAACTGCACGACGGTATCAGCCAGTTGCTGGTATCCATCAAGTTCCAGTTCGAACTGGCCGGCCACCAGCTGGAAGCCGGCCAGCCCGACGGCCTGGCGACCCTCGGCACGGCCACCGAGCGGCTGGGCAGCGCCATCGGCGAGATCCGCCGGATCTCCCACGACCTGCGCCCCTCGCTGCTCGACACCCTGGGCTTGCCCGCGGCCATCGGCCAGCTGGCCGCGGAGTTCGAGCAGCGCGGCAGCCTGGCGGTCGTCTACCGCAACGGCCTGCACGACGTCCGGCTGCCCGACGGAGTGGCGGTGGCGCTGTTCCGGATCGTCCAGGAAGCGCTGACCAACATCGAACGCCATGCCCGGGCCGGCACGGTACTCATCGACCTCGAACCCTGCGTGAACGGCGTGCAACTGCAGGTGCAGGACGACGGCATCGGCTTCGACCCGCGGACCATCGAACGACCGCAGGGCGGCATCGGCCTGCGCAACATCCGTGAAAGGGTCGAACACCTCGGCGGTCGGTTCAGCCTATCGTCGACCTCTGGCCACACCGGGATGCGTGTAATATTGCCCGTGCCGGCCACCTGATGGGCCGGCATGTCGTTCACGATAAGAAGAGCTGCAGCATGAACTCCGCCCCCCCGATCCGGATCGTCCTGATCGACGATCACGCACTGGTACGCGACGGCATTCGTGCGTTGCTGGCCGTCATGCCGCAGATCGAGGTGGTCGGCGAGGCGGAAAGCGGCGCCGAGGCGCTCGAACTGCTCGCCCGGGTGCAGCCGGACCTGCTGCTGCTCGACATCGGCCTGAAGGACACCAACGGTCTGGAGCTGACCAGCACCCTGTGCCGGCAGTACCCGGACATCAAGGTGCTGATCCTCAGCATGTACGACAACGGCGAATACGTCAGAAGCTCGATCCGCGCCGGCGCCCGCGGGTATGTCCTGAAGGACGCCTCGTCGCGGGAAATCGTCGCCGCCATCGAGGCCATCGCCGCCGGCGGCAGCTTCTACAGCTCGGAAATCGCCCGCAAGCTGGTCGACCGCAGCGCGGAACCCCACAACCTGACCCCCCGGGAGTGCCAGATCCTGCGGATGCTCGCCCAGGGACTGGACAGCAAGGCCATGGCCCGCGAACTCGAGATCAGCGTGCGCACGGTGGAAACCCATCGCCTGAGCATCCGGCGCAAGCTGAACATCGACGGCTCGACGGCCCTGATCCAGTACGCCCTGAGAGCCGCCCGGCTCTGACCGGAGCGCCTCAGAGCCAGCGCCGCACCCGCGCCCGATAGGCCCGGTAGCTGTCGCCGAAAAGTTCGCTCAGCAACGCCTCCTCGCGGCGGATCACCAGACGGTTCATGCAGAGGATCAGCACCGGCAGCAGCAGCCAGGGCCAGGGGCTGGCCAGCAGCAGGGCGATGCCGGCGTAGACCAGGGTGTCGGCCAGGTAGATGGGATTGCGCGATAGCCGGAACGGCCCCTCCTCGAGCAGCTTCGCCGGGGTGCCGTAAGGGTTGACGGTGGTGCGCTGCCGGGCCATCTGCAGCACCGTCAGGAGCATCAGCACCAGGCCGCCGTCGATCAGGCCCCAGCCGGCCCAATGTGTCCAGTCGTTGTCCGGCAGCGGCACCGGCAGCAGCGCGTCCAGGCCCCAGGCGACCCCGACGAAGAGCAGATAGATGACCGGCGGCGGCAGGATGGGACGGGTGGATCGGCTGGACATGGCGGCACTCCTTGGCGAAAAGCCCGATTGTAGCGCCCACCCCGGTGCTCACTCGAACAGCGCATCCAGCGCCTGTTCCAGGCGCGTCACCGGAATCACCGCCAGCCCCTCCGGCGCCTCCTTGGGCGCGTTGCCGCGGGGCACGATGGCACGCTTGAAGCCGTGCTTGGCGGCCTCCTTGAGGCGCTCCTGGCCGCTCGGCACCGGGCGGATCTCGCCGGACAGGCCGATCTCGCCGAACACCAGCAGGTCGTGGGGTAGCGGCCGGTTGCGCAGGCTGGAGATCACCGCCGCGAGCAGCGCCAGGTCGGATGCGGTCTCCAGCACCTTGACCCCGCCGACCACGTTGAGGAACACGTCCTGATCGTAGGTGGGGATGCCGCCGTGGCGGTGCAGCACGGCCAGCAGCATGGCCAGGCGGTTCGGGTCCAGGCCCAGGGTGACGCGGCGCGGGTTGCCCATATGGCTGGTGTCGACCAGCGCCTGCACCTCCACCAGCATCGGCCGGGTGCCTTCCCAGGTGGCCATCACCACGCTGCCGGGCACTTCTTCCTGGGCGCGGGTGAGGAAGATCGCCGAGGGGTTAGACACCTCCTTGAGACCCTTGTCGGTCATGCCGAACACGCCCAGCTCGTTGATCGCGCCGAAGCGGTTCTTCACCGCCCGCAACAGGCGCAGGCGGCCGTCGGATTCGCCCTCGAAATACAGCACGGTGTCGACCATGTGCTCGAGCACCCGCGGTCCGGCCAGCGCGCCCTCCTTGGTGACGTGGCCGACCAGGAACACCGCCGTGCCGCTCTGCTTGGCGAAGCGCACCAGCAGCGCCGCGCTCTCGCGCACCTGGGCGACACCGCCGGGGGCCGACTGCAACTGCTCGGTGAAGATCGTCTGGATCGAGTCGATCACCATCACCTTGGGCTTTTCCAGGCGGGCGGTGGCGATAATCGCCTCGATGCAGGTCTCGGTCATCACCTTGAGCTTGTCCTGCGGCAGGTCGAGGCGACGGGCGCGCATCGCGACCTGCTGCTGGGACTCCTCGCCGGTGACGTAGAGCGCCGGGAAGCGCTCGGCGACGTTGCACAGGGTCTGCAGGAGGATGGTCGACTTGCCGATTCCGGGGTCGCCGCCGATCAGCACCACCGAGCCGTCCACCAGACCGCCGCCGAGCACCCGGTCGAGCTCCTTGGAGGCGGTGGAGAAGCGCGGCAGCTCCTCGACGCTGACTTCCGCCAGGGTCCTGACGTTGGCCTGCTGGCCGGCCCAGCCGCCGCGCCCGCTCAGCGGCGGCGCCCCCTCCAGCAGGGCCTCCACCAGGGTGTTCCAGGCACCGCACTCGCCGCACTGGCCGGCCCATTTGGGGAAGGTGGCACCGCACTCGGTGCAGCCGTACATGCGCTTGGCCTTGGCCATGGGAACTCCGCTCCGGGGAAAGCCCCCATGATAGCGGCCGGGCGCGGGCCTGTGTCCCGGCGTGCCGCGAATCAGCCGGTGCGGGCGTTGCCGAAGGCCTTGCGGAGCTGGCGGGCGATGTCGTCCTTCATCACCACCCGCTCCTGCTTCAGCGCGCTCAGCTGCAGATCGTCCATGTTCTCCGTACCGCCCTCGACGCGGCAGATGCGCTTGTCCAGCACCTCGTAAGACTCGATCAGGCGGGAGAAGCCGGCGTCCGTCTGCCGCAGGCGCTGCAACGCCTCGCTCATTTCCGGAAAATCCTTGCTCAGGGGATGGGTATCGACGTGCATGAAGCGCTCCTCCTGTTGGCTGTTGGTCATCGGCGGTCCCTTTCACCTTAGCAGCCGCCGCCCGCCCCTGCCGGCCAGCGCCAAGACGCACGCGGTCGACATGGCGGACCGCGCCGCCGATCGCCAGGGGATGCCGCCGCTCAGCCCAGCGCCTTCTCGATCGCCTGCAGCAGCGCCGGGTCGTCCGGCGCGGTACGCGGCGAGAAGCGCGCCAGCACGCGACCGTCCTTGCCCAGCAGGAACTTCTCGAAATTCCAGCCGATGTCCCCGGGAAATTCCGCGCCCTCCCCCGCCAGCAGGCGATACAGGGGATGGCGGCCGGGGCCGTTGACCTCGAGCTTGGCAGACAGGGGGAAGGACACCCCGTAATTCAGGGAGCAGAACTCGCGGATCTGTGCCTCGCTATCCGGCTCCTGCCCGGCGAACTGGTTGCACGGCAGGCCGAGGACGCTGAAGCCCCGTGCCCGGTACTGCTGGTGAAGCGCCTCCAGACCGGCATACTGGGGCGTCAGGCCGCACCGGGAGGCGACGTTGACCACCAACACCACCTTGTCGCGGAACGGCGCCAACGGCAGGTCCTGCCCGTCCAGCCCGCGCAAGGTCAGATCGTGAAAAACGCTCATCTATCGACTCTCCCCGCTTGACAGAGAAAAGGCGCCAACAGGCGCCTTTTCGGTTCGTTTCCAGTCGGCCGGCTGCCGGCCTCAGTGGTGGTGACCACCCTCGCCGTGGACGTGGCCGTGGGCGATCTCTTCCGGATGGGCGTCGCGCACGTCGACCACCTTGACCTGGAAGGTCAGGCGCTGACCGGCCAGCGGATGGTTGCCGTCGACGGTCACGTCGTCGCCTTCCAGATGACGGATGGTGACGATCTGCATGCTGCCGTCCGGACCGGAGGCATGGAACTGCATGCCCACCGCCAACTCGTCGACGCCCTCGAACATGGCGCGGTTGAGGGTGGCGACCAGCTCGGCGCTGTATTCGCCGTAGGCCTCTTCCGGCTCGATGGCGACCTTCAGCTCGTCGCCGGGCTGCTTGCCTTCCAGCGCCTTCTCCAGACCGACGATGATGTTGCCGGCCCCATGCAGGTAGACCAGCGGAGCGCCGCCGGTAGAACTGTCGATCACCTCACCGGCATCGTTGGTCAGGGTATAGTCGATGGAGACAGCCTTGTTGGCGGCGATCAGCATGAGCGAACAACCTTTTACAAAAGAAGAATGAGTTTTCGAGTTTAACCGCGCCGCCACGGGAAAGCGAACCGGGCTTGGACGAGCGGAACGCGCTCGCCTGGCAGCGTCCGGTCAAGCCACGCGCTGCACCGAAAGCGACACCCCAAGGAGGATCGATGGCCACACGCAACGTTCTGGTGATCAACTGCGGCAGCTCGTCGCTCAAGTTCGCCCTGATCAGCCAGGCCCACCCCCAGCCCCTGCTCGCCGGCCAGGCCGAGCGCCTGAACAGCCCCGAAGCGGTGCTGCGCTGGTGGCGCGGCGACCGCATCCGCCGGCAGCGCGAACTGCCCGGCGCCGACCACCGCATCGCGCTACAGGCGCTGCTGCCGCTGGTCGAGGAAGCCGGCGGCGACCGGCTGTACGGCATCGGCCATCGGGTGGTGCACGGCGGCGAGCAGTTCACCCAGTCGACCCTGATCGACGCGCAGACCCTGGCGGCGATCCGCGCCACGGTGCCGCTGGCGCCGTTGCACAACCCGGCGAACCTGCTCGGCATCGAGACGGCCATGCAGCTGTTCCCCGACCTGCCGCAGGTCGCGGTGTTCGACACCGCCTTCCACCAGAGCATGCCGGAACATGCCTACCGCTATGCCATCCCCGAGCGCTTCTACCGCGACCACGGCGTGCGCCGCTACGGCTTCCACGGCACCAGCCACCGCTACGTCGGCCAGCGTGCCGCGGAGTTCAGCGGGCTGGCGGTCGGCGACAGCTGCTGGCTGACCGCCCACCTCGGCAACGGCTGCTCGACCTGTGCCATCGTCGACGGCCAGAGCCGCGACACCAGCATGGGCCTGACCCCGCTGGAAGGCCTGGCGATGGGCACCCGCAGCGGCGACGTCGACCCCAACCTGCACGGCCATCTGGCCCGCGTCCTGGGCTGGAGCCTCACGGAGATCGAGCACCTGCTGAACAGCGAGAGCGGCCTGCTCGGCCTCTCCGGGCTGTCCAACGACATGCGCAGCCTGGAACAGGCACGCAGCCAGGGCCACCGCCCGGCGACCCTGGCCATCGAGGTGTTCTGCTACCGCCTGGCCAAGTCGCTGGCCGCGATGTCCTGCGCCCTGCCGCGCCTGGACGGGGTCGTTTTCACCGGCGGCATCGGCGAGAACTCGGCGCTGGTGCGCGCCCGGAGCGTCGCCCACCTGCCGCTGCTCGGCCTGGCCCTCGACGAGGCCGCCAACGCCCGCTGCGTCGGCGGCGCCACCGGCGCGATCAACGCCCCCGGCCATCCGCGCCTGCTGGTGATTCCCACCAACGAGGAAAAGCAGATCGCCCAGGACACCCTCGCGCTGCTCGACGCCCAGATCCACTGACCGGACAAGGAGCGCCCCATGCAGACCTTCCTCATCGCGCCCAGCGGCTACGGCGTCGGCCTCACCTCCGTCAGCCTCGGCCTGGTCCGCGCCCTCGAACGCCGCGGCCTGAAGGTCGGCTTCTTCAAGCCGGTCGCCCAACCGCACCCCGGCGACGCCGGCCCGGAGCGCAGCAGCGCGCTGATCGCCCGCACCCACCACCTGACGCCGCCGGAGCCGCTGTCGCTGGCCCAGGTGGAACGGCGCCTCGGCGACGGCCAGCTGGACGAGCTGCAGGAGGACATCCTCGGCCGCCTGCAGCAGCTGGAGAACGGTCACGACGTGCTGATCGTCGAAGGCCTGGTGCCGAGCCCCCAGGTGGGCTATGCGGTGCGCTTCAACGGACAGCTGGCGCGCAGCCTGAACGCCGACGTGATCCTGGTCTCCACCCCCGCCGAGGAAAGCCTGGAGGAACTGCGCGACCGCCTGGACATCCAGGCCCGCCTGTTCGGCGCCGGTCAGGACTCGCCGGTCGCCGGGGTGATCCTCAACAAGGTGCGCCCCGGCCCGCTGGCCGAGCGCCTGTGCCAGCCCGAGCCGCTCGGCAAGGCCCTGCGCCTGCTCGGCTGCGTGCCCTGGCGCGAGGCACTGAATACCCCGCGCACCAGCGACATCGCCGACCTGCTCGGCGCGCGCCTCGTCAATGCCGGCGACTACCGCCAGCGGCGCGTGCAGCACACCCTGCTGTGCGCCGCCGGCGTGCCGAGCCTGCTGGCGCAGTTCCGGCCCGGCAGCCTGCTGGTGACGCCGGGCGATCGCCACGACGTGATCCTCGCCGCCGCCCTGGCCAGCCGCAACGGCATGCCCCTGGCCGGCCTGCTGCTGTGCAGCGCCCTGCCCGCCGACGCGCAGGTGCTCGAACAGTGCCGCCCGGCCATGGCCGACGGCCTGCCGGTGCTTGCCGTGGATCGCACGCCCGAGGAGACCCTGCGCGAACTGGAACGGCTGAACCGGGAGATCCCCCTGGACGACCTGGAGCGCGCCGAACGGATCAGCGACTACGTGGCCAGCCATCTCGACCACGCCTGGCTCACCCGGCGCTGCGGCACGCCCCGCGAGCCGCGCCTGTCGCCGCCGGCGTTCCGCTACCGGCTGGTCAAGCGCGCCCAGGCGGCGAACCGGCGCATCGTCCTGCCGGAAGGCAGCGAGCCGCGCACCGTGCAGGCTGCGGCGATCTGCCAGCGACGCGGCATCGCCCGCTGCGTGCTGCTGGCCAAACCCGAGGAGGTGCAGGCGGTAGCCCGCGCGCAGGGCCTCGAACTGCCCGCCGGCCTGGAGATCCTCGACCCCGAAGCGATCCGCGAGCGCTACGTCGAGCCGATGGTCGAGCTGCGCCGGCACAAGGGCCTGAGCGCGCCGGCGGCCCGCGCCCAGCTGGAAGACAACGTGGTGCTCGGCACCCTGATGCTGGCCCTGGACGAGGTCGACGGGCTGGTTTCCGGCGCCGTGCACACCACCGCCAACACCATCCGCCCGGCGCTGCAGCTGATCAAGACCGCGCCCGGCTGCAAGCTGGTGTCCTCGGTGTTCTTCATGCTGCTCCCCGACCAGGTGCTGGTCTACGGCGACTGCGCGGTGAACCCCGATCCGGACGCCGCGGAGCTGGCCGACATCGCCCTGCAGAGCGCGGTCTCGGCCCAGGCCTTCGGCATCCCGCCGCGAGTGGCGATGATCAGCTACTCCACCGGCGACTCCGGCGAGGGCGCGGACGTCGAGAAGGTCCGCGAGGCCACCCGCCTGGCCCGCCTGGCACGACCCGACCTGGCGATCGACGGCCCGCTGCAATACGACGCCGCGGCGATCGCCAGCGTCGGCCGGCAGAAGGCCCCGGACAGCCCGGTGGCCGGGCGCGCCACGGTCTTCGTGTTCCCCGACCTGAACACCGGCAACACCACCTACAAGGCGGTGCAGCGCAGTGCCCACTGCGTCAGCGTCGGCCCGATGCTGCAGGGCCTGCGCAAGCCGGTGAACGACCTCTCCCGCGGCGCGCTGGTCGACGACATCGTCTTCACCATCGCCCTCACCGCGATCCAGGCCGGAACCGCCGCTGGCTGAAACGAAAGAGCCCGGCATCGGCCGGGCTCCTCCACTGCGCGAAGCCTCTCGGCTTACGGCTGCTGGGTGGCGCCCGGCAGCGGCCGCAGGTTGACTTCCACGCGGCGATTCTGCGAACGGCCGGATTCGGTGGCGTTGCTGGCCACCGGGCTGTCCGGACCGACGCCGCGGGTGGAAACCCGCGCGCCGTTGACGCCCTGGGAGACCAGGTAGTTGGCCACGCTCTGCGCGCGGCGCTGCGACAGGCTCAGGTTGTTCTGGTAGGCGCCGGTGCTGTCGGTGTGGCCGACGATCTCGATGCTGTTCTGGTCGTACTGCTTGAAGGAGGTCGCCAGATCGTTCAGCGGGGTATAGAAGTTGCTGGCGACATCCGCCGAGCCGGTGGCGAAGGTGATGTTGCCGGGCATGATCAGCTTGATGTCGTCGCCCTGGCGCTGGACCTCGACGCCGGTGCCGGCCATCTGCTGACGCAGCTGGGCCTCCTGCTTGTCCGCGTAGTAGCCATAGCCGGCACCGGCGGCACCGCCCACCGCAGCGCCGATCAGCGCGCCCTTGCCGCGGTTGTCGTGGCTGATCAGCGCACCGGCGGCCGCGCCGGCCAGCGCGCCGAGGCCGCCGTACTTGGCGGTGCGGCCGATGCCGCCCTGATCCCCGGCGGTCTGGGTCTGGTCCTGAGTCTGGTAGGGATTGTTGTTGGTAGCACAACCGGCCAGCAGCGCCATGGCAGTCGCGGCGATCAACAGGCGAGACGGAGTAAACATGCAGTACGGCTCCTCAGCGATTCATCAGCCCTGGAAAAGGGAGGGCAATTTGAACATGAAAACGGCAGGAAATTCCCTACACCATCCGCAGGGTTCCGGAACGGGGAATCTGCCGCCATAGCTATAGATGGGGCGATTTGGCGCCCCGTTCAACGCCGGGCGGGCACGCTGCCCAGCCGGCGACCTCAGGCCCGGACGAAGGGGTTTTCCCGCATTTCGTCGCCCAGGCAGGTATCGGGACCGTGGCCGGCGACCACCGTGGCCTCCTCGTCCAGCCTGTAGAGCCGCTCCTTGATCGAGCGCTTGAGGGCGGCCGCGTCTCCGCCCCACAGGTCGGTGCGACCGACGTTGCGGTGGAACAGGGTGTCGCCGGCGATCAGCAGCTTGGCCTCGGCGAACCAGAAGCTCATCGAGCCCGGCGTATGCCCCGGGGTGTGCAGCGCCACGCCGCAGCCACAGGCCAGCTCCTCGTCGTCGCTCAGCCACTGGTCGGGCGACGGCACCGGGGTGTAGGGCACGCCGAACATGCGGCACTGCATTTCCAGATTGTCCCAGAGGAACTGGTCGCCCTGGTGCAGGTGCAGGGTCGCACCGGTCAACTCCTTGAGCTGCCCGGCGGCGAGGAAGTGGTCGAGATGGGCATGGGTGTGGACGATGCTCACCACCTTCAGTCCGTGCCGCTGCAAGCGCGCCAGGATCAGCTCCGGATTGCCGCCCGGGTCGACGACGATGGCCTTCTTGCTGACGGGATCGCCGATGATGGTGCAGTTGCATTGCAGGGGGCCGACGGGGAAGGTTTCGCGGATCATCGCGGTGGGCGCGGTCATGGGGGAAGGGCTCCGGAAGCTTCGGTGCGCCATCTTGGCACACTGCGACGGAACGTCGAGCATTTTGAGCGCAAGCCCATTCCCCTGCCCGCCGCTATAATTAAAGGAGGGCAGGGAAACTCCTCAGCCGTCCACCCCCGTCATCAACGCCAGGATGGCGGCGACCCGCTTCGGTCGGCAGTTCAGGTAGAGCGACGAGGCCAACCACTTCTGGTCGGGGTAGTAGGAGAACATGAACTGCCCTCCCTTGAGGCTGTCGACCACCATCCGTGCCACTTCCGGGCGCACCGCCGGGCAGCCGTGGCTGCGCCCGAGGCGTCCCTCGCGGGCGATCCAGCTCGGGCTCACATAGTCGGCGGCGTGGATGACGATGGCGCGATCGCGCGCCCGGTCGTTGATGCCCGGCTCCAGCCCGTCCATGCGCAGCGAGTAGCCGTGCTCCCCCTCGTAGCTTTCCTGGGTGCGGAACAGGCCGATGCTCGACTGATGGCTGCCCTCAAGGTTGGAGAAGCGCGTGGCATAGTCCTCCCCGGACTCCTGGCCGTGGGCGACATAGTCCTCCAGCAGCAGTCTCCGGCGCTCCAGGTCGAAGATCCACAGGCGGCGCTGCGAGGACGGCAGGGAGAAGTCGATCACCGCCAGGCGCTGGGCCGGCGGCGAGCCGTTGTTGAGGGCGCACTGCATGGCCGCCAGCGCGCTGTCCAGCACCTCGCGGTTCAGCATCGGGGCGGTCCTGGACAGGCTGTCGAGCAGGAAACGGGAAGCCGGCGCAGCGTCGACGGTAGCGGACAGGCCTGCCAGGGTCAGCAAGAGCATCCGGAAAAGGGCGGACATGGAAAAGGAAGCCTCTTTCTGGTTGGGTATAGAGCGTTCCGTGCTGCCCTGCCCTTTGCCTTGCCGGACAATTGGGTAATCATGGGGGCCGCACCACTGAAGTCTAGCCTGCAACTTTCGATCCGAGTGTCCAGCAGGCCTTACGGAGCCCGCCATTGTATAAAAAGTGCACACTGCTGTTAACCGGTCTGTTTCTGGCAACCCGGCTCGCCCTGGCGGACCCGACCGAAACCCTGCCCGGCGACGAGGCGATCCGCCAGCAGCTGGCGCAACCGTCGCTGAGTTGTGCCGCGCCCGCCCTCGATCTCGACGGTTTCAGCCAGGAGGCGCTGTCGGCCTTCTATCGCCAGCTCGGCGACCAGCGTGTCTGGGCGGTCGACGCCCGCCTGGAGAAGCTGATCGAGCAGCTCGCCCTGCTGGTCGACGACGGCCTGGACCCGGCCCGCTACCAGCTCGCCACCCTGCGCCAGCTCGCCGCCGACCCGGCCAGCCACCCGCAGCGCAGTGCCTGCACCGACGCCCTGGCCACCCATGCCTATTTGCAAGCCTTGCGCCATCTGGCCTACGGCCAGCTCGACCCGGCCCAGGCGGAGCCCCTCTGGCGCTCCCCGAACAGCCGTGCGCCGGCGCCCCCGGTGCTGTTTCCCGCCTTCGCCGTGACCCATCTGGACGACCTGCCCGCCGCCTTCGCCGCGGCCCGTCCGGACTTCGAACCCTATCGGGCGCTGCGCAGCGCCCATGCGGCGCTGCGCCAGCATCCGCCGCGCAACTGGCGGCACGTGCCGGCGGGCAATCTGCTGCGTCCGGGCATGGCGGACGAACGCGTCCCCCTGCTCGAACGGCGCCTGGCCGACGAGGGCTATCTGACCGACAAGGTGCGCTCCGGCTCCGGGTCCGACCGCCAACGCTACACGCCGCGCCTGGTCGGGGCCATGAAGCGCTTCCAGGCCCGGCACTTCCTCGAGGACGACGGCGTCGTCGGCCCGTCCACCCTGACGGAGCTGAACGTCTCGTCCGCCGCGCGTCTGGATCAGGTCCGCGTCAACCTCGAACGCTTCCGCTGGCTGGCCCGGGAAATGGAACCGACCCTGCTGCTGGTGGATATCGCCGGCGCCCAGCTGACCCTCTTCCGCAACCACCAGCCGCTCTGGCAGACGCGCACCCAGGTGGGGCGCCCGGCCCGCCCCACGCCGCTGCTGAAGTCGCAGATCACCCACCTGACGCTGAACCCCAGCTGGACCATCCCGCCGACCATCCTGCGCGAGGACAAGCTACCGAAGATCCAGAGCAACATCGGCTTCCTGGCCAGCCAGAACCTCAAGGTGATCGACCGCCAGGGCAACGAGGTCAACCCGCACAGCGTCGACTGGCACAACCCCAGCGGCATCATGCTGCGTCAGGACCCCGGTCCGCACAATCCGCTCGGGCAGATCGCCATCCGTTTCTCCAACCCCTTCTCGGTGTACCTGCACGACACGCCGAGCCAGCACCTGTTCGCCAAGGAAACGCGCACCCTGAGCTCCGGCTGCGTCCGCGTGGAGCGGGCGATGCAGCTCACCGACCTGCTGCTGGAGGGCGCCAGCCCGGCCGAGCGCCAGCGCTTCGAGGAACTCCTCGCCAGCGGCAAGACCCGCAACATGAACCTGCCGCGGCCGGTGCCGATCCTCCTGGCCTACTGGACCGCACAGGTCGACGACAGCGGCCAACTGACCTTCCGGCCGGACATCTATGGGCACGACGAGAAGATCCTCACGGCGCTGAACGCCTCGCGCTGAGCGACAAACGCCCGGTCCGCCCGGGCTAGAAACGCATGCCGAGGCTCAGCATCAGGAAGTCGCGATCCACCAGGGTGCTGTACTCGCCGCCGAAGAAGTCAGTGTAGGACAACCCGGCGCTGTAGGTGTCCAGGTAGGCGGCGTCCAGGCTGAAGCCGAGCGCCTTGCGCCCTTCCACGAAGTTGCCTTCGGGGCCGGGGGAATAGCCGTCCACGTCGTGGGACCAGGCGATGCCCGGCTTAAGGTCCATGCCCGGCAGGACGTCGAGATACTCCCAGGTCGCGCGCAGCCGATAGCCCCAAGAGTCACGGGTGGTGAAGCCGTCGTTCTCGCAGTAGCGCGAGAGATTCTTCTGCGAGCTGCCCGCCAGGGCGGCGGCGTTCTGCGCCTGGCAGGCGCCGTCCGGCAGCGGGCCGGCGCCGAATACCGGATCGCGACCGTAGCGCAGCTGGCTCCCCCCCTCCAGGCCGCCCACATGGGTCCAGCCGACCTCCCCCTCCAGGGTCAGCCGGCGGGCGCCCATCACCGACTCGAGCAGGTGGCTGAAGCCGGTCTGCAGTTGGGTGATCTCCTTGCGCCGGTAGCCGTGGACATTCTGCCCCGGGCTGGCCTGCAGCAGCGCCGCGGCGGGGTCGAGCGGGGTCAGGGTGGCGCCGAGGAGGTCGTTGATGTTGATCTGCACCGGGGCGTTCGGCCGGTAGCTGAGTTCGCCGCGCCAGCGGGTTCCGGCCGCCAGCGTGGTGGAGAAACTCAGGCCGAACAGGCGGATGTCCTCGGGATACTCGACGAAGTAGCGCGCGTTGCCGGCCGCCGCCAGCGGCAGGTTCGCGGCGAACGCCGCCGGGGCGGCGACGCCGGTGCTGAAGATCGCCGCGCGGCTGTGGTAGTTCATGAAATAGGCGCCGAACTCGGTGTCCAGCGGGTCGGCGAAATAGTGCAGGGCGACGCCCCACTGGCCGCTGTCGCGGGCGTCGCGGTCGCCGGCGCGGCGCACCAGCACCCCTTCGTCGGGCGAGGTCCAGGCGACGCCCTGGGCCTTGAGCGCGGCGATGTCGGCGGCGCTCAGGGTGTCGGCCCGGCTGCCGAGGACCGCCAGATTGCGGTCGCAACCGTCGGCCAGCATGTCCGCCTGGGAGAAGAAGGTGCCGCAGTTGTCGCTCAGGGTCTGGTCCCAGGCCAGTTGATAGAAGGCCTCCACGCTGAAGGCATCGCTCAGGCTCTGGGAGAGGTGCAGCAGGGCGACCGGCAGACGCCCCTCGCGGACCTCCGAAAGCGGCCGCCGGAAAGCCTGGGCATCGAGGGGGTTGATCGCATCGATGCCGCCCTGCAGGAAGAGCCCCTCGCCCCAGTTGACCACCTGCCGGCCGAAGCGCAGCGAGCCCGGCAGCTCGCCGACGAGGTAGTTGCGGTAGACGAAGGCGTCGAGCAGCCGGGCGCCGGAGGACTGGGCGCCTTCCTTGCGGTTGTGGTCGTCGATGTCCTTGAACGGCCGCTGCTCGTCCTTGAGTTCGACGTCGTACCAGTAATCGCCGCGCAGGAACAGGCCGGTGTCGCCGCGCTTCAGTTCGAGGCCGTGGACGCCACGCAGGCGCTTGGCGAAGGTTTCGCCGCGCTTGAAATTGCGCCGGCCGTCGTCGGAGATCGCCGACAGGCCGCGCCCACCGCTGCCGGCGCCGATCAGGTCCTTGTCCGCCTGGTCCGTCGACCAGCCGGCCTCCAGCGACAGGGTGGAGTCGAGCTGCGCCTCGAGCGGGCCGATGTTGAAGCTCACGGCGCCGACCGGCGCCGCCAGCGACGCGACGCAGGTAGCGAGCAGGCACCGGCGGGAGGGGAAGGATGACATCGACGCGGCTCCAGGAGGGGGGCAAACGGCCGCGGACTCTGCCCCGGCCCGGCAAGCAAAGCGCGTATTGTCCCTGTCTGTCCCGGGCTGCCGCCAGTCGGGAAACGCCCTTCGCGCCGAACGGAAAATCTCTGTTAGGCTCGCCCCTCGTCCCCGTCCCAGCCAAGGAACCCCGATGAACAAGCGCCGCGCCGTCTTCCTCGACCATGCCTCCCTCGATCTCGGCGATCTGGATCTCGCACCGCTGCGTCAGACCTTCGACGAACTCGTGCTGCACGATGCCAGCAGCGCCGGCGAAGCAGCCGAGCGGCTCGCCGGCGCCCGGGTGGCGATCGTCAACAAGGTAGTGCTGAACGCGGAGACCCTGGCCGCCTGCCCCGACTTGGAGCTGGTACTGGTCTCCGCCACCGGCACCAACAACGTCGACCTCGCCGCCGCCCGGGCGCAGGGCATCGCGGTGTGCAACTGCCAGGGCTACGGCACACCTTCGGTGGCCCAGCACACCTTGATGCTGCTGCTCGCCCTGGCCACCCGCCTGCCCGACTACCAGGCGGCGATCCGCGCCGGCCGCTGGCAGCAATCCACGCAGTTCTGCCTGCTCGACTTCCCGATCGTCGAACTGGAGGGCAAGACCCTCGGCCTGCTCGGCCACGGCGAGCTGGGCAGCGCCGTCGCCCGGCTCGCCGAAGCCTTCGGCATGCGCGTGCTGCTCGGCCAGTTGCCGGGCCGCCCCGAGCGCGCCGACCGCCTGCCGCTGGCCGAGCTGCTGCCGCAGGTCGACGCCCTGACCCTGCACTGCCCGCTGACCGAGCAGACCCGCCACCTGATCGGCGCCGAACAGTTGCAGGCGATGAAGCCCGGCGCCTTCCTGATCAACGCCGGCCGCGGCGGGCTGGTCGACGAGCAGGCGCTTGCCGATGCCCTGCGCCGCGGCCACCTGGGCGGCGCGGCCTGCGACGTGCTCAGCGAGGAGCCGCCGCGCCACGGCAACCCGCTGCTGGCGCCGGACATCCCGCGGCTGATCCTTACCCCGCACAGCGCCTGGGGCAGCCGCGAGGCGCGCCAGCGCATCGTCGGCCAGTTGGCGGAAAACGCCCAGGCGCATTTCGCCGGCACGCCGAAGCGCCGGGTCGACTGAGCCGGGAACGGCTCTGCTAAGCTGCGGGCTTTTTTCGAGGAGCCTCCATGGACCCGCGTAGCGAAGTGCTGTTGCGCCAGGCCGAGCGGTTCGGCGGCACGCTGCTGCTGGCCGGCCTTCCGGCCGACGACCTGCTCGGCCAGCTGTCCGCCGCCCACGGCTGGAGCTGGCAGGCCGGGGAGCACAGCGCGCTGGCCGCGCGCTTCGCCGACCGCTGCCAGTTCGGCGTGCTCCCCGGCGAGCGGCCCTTCGCCTCCGCCGTGCTGTTCCTGCCCAAGTCCGCCGAGCTGTCCCGTTACCTGCTCGACGTCCTCGCCGCCCGCCTGGCCGGCGGCGAGCTGTACCTGGTGGGCGAGAAGCGCGGCGGTATCGAGGGCGCCGCCCGCCGGCTGCAGGCCTTCGGCCGGCCGCGCAAGCTGGACAGCGCGCGGCACTGCCAGCTCTGGCAGGTGACGGTGGAGCAGGCCCCGCCGGCTCCCGTGCTGGAGGAGCGCGCCCAGCGCTACCGGCTGGAGCTGGCCGACGGCCCGCTGGAAGTGGTCACCCTGCCCGGCGTGTTCAGCCACGGCCGCCTCGACCGCGGCAGCGCCCTGCTCCTCGAACATCTCGACGGGCTGCCGCCGGGCGACCTGCTCGACTTCGGCTGCGGCGCCGGGGTGCTCGGCGCGGTGCTCAAGCGGCGTTATCCGCAGAGCCGGGTGAACCTGCTGGACGTCGACGCCTTCGCCCTGGCCAGCAGTCGCCTGACCCTGGCCGCCAACGGCCTGGAGGCCGAACTGATCGGCGGCGACGGCATCCAGGCGGCGCCCGGCGGGTTGGCGACGATCGTCAGCAATCCGCCGTTTCACCAGGGCGTGCACACCGACTACCAGGCCAGCGAGGCGCTGCTGCGCGAGGCCGCCCGGCACCTGCGCCCCGGTGGCGAGCTGCGTCTGGTCGCCAACAGCTTCCTCAAGTACCCGCCGCTGATCGAGCGCCACCTCGGCCCCTGCCAGGTACTCGCCGAGGCGCACGGCTTTCGCGTCTACCGCGCCGTTCGCACAGGCTGAGCTTGCCCGCCACCAGCGGCTTGGGCACAATGCGCGCCGTCCTGGGGGAGTAGTCTCCCGCGAGCGCCCGCTCGCCCGGCACCCGTCAACATGCTTGGCCCACCGGCCATGGCGGGTGCGACCCCGGCCCGCCATGCAGGCCGCAGGGTTTGACAAGACCCATGACACGTACACCTTACGCAGGGGCGGGGAGGTGCACGTGTCATGGAAAACTGTCGACCCGCCCCGCAGGAAATCCGATGGAATCCCTCTTCGTCCCTACCCTGATCGTTGCCCTGGCCGAAATCGGCGACAAGACGCAACTGCTCGCCCTGCTCCTCGCCGCCCGCTTTCGCCAGCCCTGGCCGATCATCTGGGGCATCATCGTCGCCACCCTGGCCAACCACCTCGCCGCCGGCGCGGTCGGCAGCTGGGTCGCCGGCTTCTTCTCGCCCGCCGCGCTGAGCGCCCTCCTCGCCGTGGCCTTCGCCGCCGTGGCGGCCTGGACGCTGGTTCCGGACAAGCTGGACGACGACGAGGAATCCGCCCTCAAGCGCTACGGTCCCTTCCTCACCACGCTGATCGCCTTCTTCCTCGCCGAGATGGGCGACAAGACGCAGATCGCCACGGTGATGCTGGCCGCCCAGTATCCGCACTTCGTCCTGGTGGTGATGGGCACCACGCTGGGCATGCTGATCGCCAACGTGCCGGTGGTGCTGGCCGGCAACTTCGCCGCCGACCGCCTGCCGCTGACCCTGATCCGCCGTATCGCCGCCGCCGGCTTCGCCGCCCTGGCGGTCTATACCGGCTACCAGACACTGCGGCTGGCCGGCTGGCTCTAACCCTTTCGTCCAAGGGGGCCGCGCTTGCCCGGCGCGGCCCCCTTGGGCACAATGCCTGCCGTCCTAGGGGAGTTCTCTCCCGCCCGCCCGGGCCTGTCGCCAGGTCCGGCCATGACGCGTGCGTTCCAGGCCCGTCGTATTACATGCCGAAGGTATGACACGCGTCCCTCACACCCGGGGCGGGAAGGCGTGCGTGTCCTGGAAGACTGTAGCCCCGCCCCCAGGAAATCCGATGGAATCACTTTTCATCCCCACCCAGATATCCATCCTCGCCGAGATCGGCGACAAGACCCAGCTGCTGGCCATGCTGCTGACCCTGCGCTTTCGCAAGCCCTGGCCAATCGTCTGGGGCATGCTCGTCGGCATCCTCGGCAACCACATCCTCGCCGCCGAAATCGGCCACCTGGCCGCCGGCTTCTTTTCGGAAGTCGTGCTGAACGGCATGCTCGCCGCAGCCTTCGCCGCGATCGCCATCTGGACCCTGCTGCCGGACCAGCGCGGCGACGACGACGACTCCCAGCTCAAGCGCTACGGCCCGTTCCTGACCAGCACCGTCGCCTTCTTCTTCGCCGAGATGGCCGACAAGACCCAGGTCGCCACCCTGGTGCTGGCCGCCCAGTACGAATATCCCTTCTTCGTGGCGGTCGGCACGACGCTGGGTATCGTGATCTCCAACGCACCGGTGGTGCTGCTGGCCGGTAATTTCGTCGCCCAGAACCTGCCGCTGAAGCTGATCCGCCGGATCGCCGCCCTGGCCTTCATCTGCCTGGCGGTGTATTCGGGCTACGAGACCGCGAAGCTGGCCGGCTGGCTGTAAGCCGGCGGCGCTGCCCCCGCGCGGGGGCAGCGCGTCGACTCAGTTGCCGCCCCGGGCCTGCCGGTACAGCGGCATGACCTTGGGAATCGCCGCTTCGAGTGCTGCCGTGCGGTTGCCGGGCGAGGGGTGAGTGCTCATGAACTGCGGGGTGCCGTTGTTGCCCGCCTGGTTCATCTTCTGCCACAGGGTGATCGCCGCGTTCGGGTCGTAGCCGGCGCGGGCGGCCAGCTCCAGGCCGATCAGGTCCGCCTCGCTCTCGTTCTCGCGGCTGTTGGGCAGGGTCATGCCGTACTGCACCGCCGTATTCGCCAGGGCCAGCCCCTCCCCCGTCAGACCGAGCAGCGCACCGGCGCTCTGCTCGGCCATCTGCACGCCGTAGGCCTTGGACATCGCCTCGCGACCGTGCTCGCGCAGGGCATGGGCGATCTCGTGGCCCATGACCGCGGCGATCTCGTCGTCGCTCAGTTGCAGCCTGTCGATCAGCCCGCTGTAGAAGATGATCTTGCCGCCCGGCCCGCAGCTGGCGTTCAGCTCGTCGCTGTTGATCAGCGCGACCTCCCATTGCCACTGCGCGGCATCGGCGCGGAACTGCGGCGCCTTGGCGATCAGCCGGCGGGCGATGGCGTTCAGGCGCTGGGCATTGGCGCTGCCGGTATCCAGAACACCCTTGCTGGTGGCCTCGCTCAACGTCTGCTGATAGGCCTGGGCGTACATCTGGTTGACCTGCGCGGTGGTGAGCATGCTGAACATGTACTGCTTGCGATCCACCCCCACGGCGCCGCCGCTGGTGGTCTGGACGGGCTGACAGCCCGCCAGCAGCAGGGCGGCGGCCAGGCCGGTGAGATAAGACGACTTGCCCATGTGGGTACTCCTGACGAACACGGCCCGTATGCTAGGTCGCCGGCAGAAGGGCGGCAACCGGGGCCGGGAAACGGACAATAGCATTGAGCCGCCCCCGCCGGCAGGCCGGAAAGTTCCCGCGACACCGCGGGCTCAGGCGGGCGTCAGGCACTCCGGGGCATCCAGCCGCGGGTCGTTGACCAGCGTCGCCAGGGCCCGCTCGCGCAGCGCCGGAGCGGGCCGCAGCAACAGCGCCTGCAACTGCCCAGGCGGGGCGGCGGCGTCCAGCCAGAGCGCCTGCGCGGTTTCGTCGAGGATCAGCGGGCGGCGCTGGCCGGCCACCGCCTGAGTGATCAGGGCAACGCTCAGGTAGAGCTGCCCGCCGACCGGATAGGACTCCCAGACTGCCGCGAAATAAAGCAGCGATGCCTCGCCGGTCAACCAGTAGGGCCGCTTGCGCGCACCGCCGCGCCACTCGTAGAAGCCGTTGGCCGGCAGCAGGCAGCGGCGCAGGCGGAAGGCCTCGCGGAACATCGGCTGCTCGGCCAGGGTTTCCGCCCGGGCATGGGCCGGGGCGCGCGACAGGTCGGTCAGCCAGGCCGGGGTCAGCCCCCAGCGCGCCAGCGCCGCCTCCCGCGTGCCGGCCGCGCCGCGCAGCATCAGCACCCGGGCCGCCGGGGCGAGGTTCCAGTGCGGCGCCAGGTCCGCGGGAAATCCGGGCAGGGACGCCAGGGCCGGCGGCCAGCGAAACAGGGCGTAGCGTCCACTCATGGCGGCAAGGACTCGGGGCAGGATTGGCCAAGGCGTCGGTCATTGTAGCGGCGCCGCCCCGCCCACGCCTCAATCGTCCTCCCGGCGAACCTCCAGGGTCCAGTCGACGCCATCGGTATGCAGCTCGAAGAGCAGCGGCCGGCAGCACACCGGGCAGTCCTCGATGTACTGCTGGTCGCCGGCAGAGAGATCGAGCAGCGCCTCGACCGTCTCGCCGCAGCAGGGACATTGATAGCTCTGCGTTTCCAGCATCGTGGAGTCTCCCGAGTTGCCGCTATAATGCAGCGCCGATTTTTCCCCGCGACAGGAGGCGCAGGCCTGCGCCTCCGCCTCCTCTTTTATCTACCCAGTCCTGATCAAGAGCACATGATGGGCGAATTCGATGCCATCCGACCCTATGCCGACGCCGAAGTCCCTGCAGTCCTGCAACGGCTGATCGCCGACGCCGACTTCCTCGACATCCTTACCCGCTTTCGCTTTCCGCGCCTGGCCGGACCGCTCGGCTGGCTGCTCAAGCCGCTCATCGCCCTGCGCCTGCGCGCCGAGTTCGCCCACATCGACGGCGTCGCGGCGTTGCAGACGAAGGTCGAAACCTATGTCGACCACACCATCGAGCGCGCCACGGACGGCGTGACCTACAGCGGCGTCGAACAGCTCAAGCCCGGCAAGGCCTGTCTCTTTCTCGCCAACCACCGCGACATCGTGATGGACCCGGCCTTCGTCAACTATGCGATCTACCATGCCGGCATGCGCACGCCGCGCATCGCCATCGGCGACAACCTGCTGCAGAAGCCCTTCGTCAGCGACCTGATGCGCCTGAACAAGAGCTTCATCGTGCACCGTTCGCTGAGCGGCCGGCGGGAGAGGCTCGCCGCCTACCAGTTGCTCTCCGCCTACATCAACCATTCGATCCGCGTGGAGGGCGAGTCGATCTGGATCGCCCAGGCCGAGGGCCGCGCCAAGGACGGCGACGACCGTACCGATTCGGCGATCCTCAAGATGTTCCACATGAGCTGCAAGGACGAGCCCTTCGCCAACGTGGTGAGGGCCCTCAACCTGATTCCCGTGTCGATCAGCTACGAATACGACCCCTGCGACCAGGCCAAGGCCCGCGAACTGTACATCCGCGCCAGCACCGGCAGCTATACCAAGGCGCCGGGCGAGGACGACCAGAGCATCGCCCTCGGCATCACCGGCTACAAGGGACGGGTGCACATCCACTTCGGCGCGCCGCTGGAGACGCCTCCGGAGGAGGCCAAGCAGCTCGCCGCGGAGATCGACCGGCAGATCCTCGGCAACTACCGGCTGTTCCCGGTCCACTACCTGGCCTACGCCATGTACGCCGGGCGCGACCCTCAACTGCAGGTGCCGGAAGCGGCGCAGCTGTTTCCCGCCGAGGAGGTCGCCCGCGCCGAAACGGAGTGGCAGAAGCGCCTGGCCGCCTGTCCGGAGGAGCAGCGGCCCTATCTGCTCCTGCAATACGCCAACCCGGTGCGCAACCAGTACCGGGTCAGGGCCGGCCTGCCCCTGTAGGTGCGGCGACGCCGCATCCCGTCAGAACTGGGTGCTGCTCCAGGAGAGGAGCAGCGCCAGCAACAGGGTGCCGGCGCCGAAGCGGTAGAAGAAGCGGTTGACCTGTCCGGTCGCCGCCTCCAGCGCCCAGCTCCCCTCCTCGTCCAACTGCCCCTCGCCGGCCAGGCGCGCCAGGGCACGCTGCTCGCGGAGACGGGTGGCGATCAGCAGCCAGCTCCCGGCGAGGGCAAAAAACAGGGCCACGGCATTCAGCAGCAGTGACGGGGGGAGCGACAACGGGAACGCAAGGGCCGGCAATAACATCGAAACCTCCGCATCGGCGAGGTGCACGGAAAAGCCGCGCGCACCGCAACTGGGAAAAACGGACTGCTCTCCGATAGGCCGAAAGCGCCAGCGTCCGCTGCAGCGGACGGGAAAACCCGATCGCAGAGCGGCCTGGCAGCCTCCATGGACCCCGCGGGGACGACTGGCCGACACCTTGCATGAGGCCTTGGCGCGGACAGAGAAGACTCGGATACATTCTACTCAAGCGGAGCGCCTTATAAGCGCTGCTTTCGACCAAATGCCCAATGAGTCCTCGAAGTTCTGACTCCGTCGGGAAACGGTCATCCGGCCACCCTAAAGTCCGAAGTCCTGCCCAGACGGCAAGGCACCCGAATCAGCCACGGAGGAACCGACATGCAACACGCTGAATCCCTCGAGCGTTCGACCGATTTGCAGGATGACCCGGAAGAGAGAATCGGCCTGGACTTCTGCGTCCACGACCAACACTGGCTGGACTACTGTCGGCTGGGCGGCCACGAGCACTACGAACTGCCCACCGCCAAACGACCCAAGCGGCGCTACGCCACGGCCGCCTGACAGAACGAAGGCGCCTGACCCGGGCGCCTCCGGGGCGGCCGCCGCAATCGGCTGCAGCCCCCGAAGGCGAGCCCGGCTCCGACCCGCGAACCGGGCGGCACGCCTTTCCGCCTCAACGCCCCAGCAGCAGCTGGCCGATGGCCGGATCCTTGAACGCACGGGTCAGCGCATCGCTGAGCACGTTCTCGATCAACTGGGTGTTGGTCTGCTGGTTCGGCGCCATGCCGAAGCGCTGGTTCAGCGAAGCGCCATAGCGGCCGCTGTAGCGGCGCCCGGCATTCTGCACGTCGACCCGGAAGGTGGCCCCGATATCGGCCTCGGTGACATACATCCCCTGCTTCGGCGACTGGTATTTCAGCTCGGCCAGGGTCAGGGTCAGCTGCGGCGCGTTGTAGGCATTCGGCGACGGAGTGAAGCCGAGCAGGCGCACCGCCGTTTCGGCCTGGGTCTGCAGCCTGGGCAGCACGTCCTGCCCGCGCACGACGATCATACTGGTTTCCGGATACAGCCCACCGCGGGTGCCCAGGTTCGGCGAGGCGCGTCCGTCGACCACCCGCACGACGACGGGCTGGCCACTGCCGACCGCGGCGAGCGGCGCGTTGAGCTTGGGCTCGGGGACGATTTGTTGCGGGCTGAGGGCACAGCCAGCCAAGCCCAGGCCGGCAACGGCGATCAGGCCAAGCAACAGACGATGCAGCATGCTTGATTCTCCATGAGTGCGCGAAGGAAGCGCAGTATAGCGACAGCGGCTCCCCCCCGCAGCCGACGCCGCAACCCTTGAGCACCACCCCGCTCCAGGCCCCGGGAAGCCCGGAATAAAACTAAAGCCAAAGGGCCAACCCTGCCGATTTGACGGTATACTCGACCCCCGATTATAAGGTCGCCTCCTGATCGGGCATCGTCATGCACAGCCGTGCAGCGCCATATATGGCAGGACTTTCCCCAGCCAGAGAGTCGCCCAGCCGCCGCCAAGGTTGGCACCGGTTTTACTTCGCCCATCGCGCAGAACACTTTCGCTTGCAAGGACGCGGCGCGTCTCGTCACGCCTCGGGGTATCGGCGTGCCGGAGACAACGACTAGCATGGTTCACGCCTCCAAAAGAGCGTGACAATACGGTTTTTTCACTACTTCAAAAGAGTGTGGCGAGCAATGAACGACTATGCGTCCCGAGCGAACATTGATGCTCCTTCGCCCATCGACAATCCACTGGCCGAGAGATCGGGGCCTACCCGCTAGGGCCGGCCGAATGGATGCCTCGACGAGAGTCGCTGACTGCCGGAGCGGCAACCCGCCCGCTTTTCCGACAGCCATTTCAGGTATCCCGTGTGAGCACGGCCGAGCGTTCGGCAGGTGCCCGTCAAGGAACAACGGATAACAGGCCGACCGGGCGGCCGGGGCATCCTCGCGGTGCAACGGCGCAGCCAGATGCCTGAGGAACAGGCGCAACAAGGTCGTACTGCCAATTTGGTGTTGCAGATTTGGAGGCGTTAATGGCGCAGAAAAACTACGAAGTCGATGTGGTGCTGGTCGGCGCCGGCATCATGAGCGCGACACTGGGCGTGCTGCTGAAGGAACTCGATCCCGGCATCAAGCTGGAAATCATCGAGATGCAGGACTCCGATGCCCTGGAAAGCTCCAACCCCTGGAACAACGCCGGCACCGGACATGCCGGCCTGTGCGAGCTGAACTACACCCCGCAGGCGGCAGACGGCTCGGTCAAGGCGCAGAAGGCCGTCGAGATCAATGCCAAGTTCGAGGTTTCCAAGCAGTTATGGGCCTACCTGCTGGAGCAGGGCACCTTCGGCTCGGCACAGTCCTTCATCAGCCCCGTTCCGCACCTGAGCTTCGTGCGCGGCGAGAAGGACATCGGCTTCCTCAAGACGCGCTTCGAGGCACTGAAGACGCACCATTGCTTCGCCGACATGGAATACACCGAGGACCAGGCGACCCTCGAGGAGTGGATTCCGCTGATGATGGCCGGCCGCGCCCCGAACGAGCGCATGGCCGCGACCCGTTCCCAGGGCGGCACCGACGTCAACTTCGGTGCCCTGACCGGCCAGTTGCTGCAGCACCTGACCAGCAAGCCCGAGGTCACGGTGAGCTACGACCACAAGGTCACCGGCCTCGAGCGCGACGGCAGCGGCTGGAAAGTCACCGTCAAGGACAGCAAGACCGGCGAGAGCCGCGGCATCAAGGCCGGCTTCGTGTTCCTCGGTGCCGGCGGCGGCGCCCTGCCCCTCCTGCAGATGTCCGACATCCCGGAAGGCCACGGCTACGGCGGCTTCCCGGTCAGCGGCCAGTGGCTGCGCTGCGACAACCCCGAGGTGGTCAAGCAGCACCAGGCCAAGGTCTACAGCCTGGCCGCAGTCGGCGCGCCGCCGATGTCGGTGCCGCACCTCGACACCCGCGTGGTGGACGGCAAGAAGTCCCTGCTGTTCGGACCCTACGCCGGCTTCACCACCAAGTTCCTCAAGCGCGGCTCCTTCCTCGACCTGCCCCTGTCGATCCGCCCGAGCAACATCCTCCCGATGCTCGCGGTGGCGCGCGACAACATGGACCTGACCCGCTACCTGATCAAGGAAGTGAAGCAGTCCATGGGCGATCGCCTGGAAACCCTGCGCGGCTTCTACCCCGAGCTCAATCCCCAGGACTGGCGCCTGGAAATCGCCGGCCAGCGCGTGCAGATCATCAAGAAGGATGCCGAGCGCGGCGGCAAGCTGGAGTTCGGTACCGAGATCGTCGCGGCCCAGGACGGCAGCATCGCCGCGCTGCTGGGCGCCTCGCCGGGTGCTTCGGTTTCCGTGTCGGCCATGCTCGACCTGATGCAGCGCTGCTTCGCCGAGCGGATGAAGTCCGAACAGTGGGTCGCCCGCCTCAAGGAGATCTTCAAGGCCTCGGCCAAGGATCTGCAAGAGAGCCCCGAGCTGTACCGCAGCGTCCAGGCCTCCTCGAACCAGCGCCTGGGTCTGGCTTCCGCCGCTCCGTCCAAGGCTGCGCCCGCCGCCGCCAACGCCGATAGCTGAGCAGGCTGCCGGCCATGAAAAAACCGCCTTCGGGCGGTTTTTTCGTTTCCGGACGCTCGCCAGTCAGTGCCGGACGGCCCGCACGATCTCGAGGTAAGGCTCGGCGAGACGCTGGTCCTGGATCAGCGCGACGAAGTCGCGGCCCTGGGCGTCTTGCGCCGCGAGGTCGTAGCCGGCCTCGACGAAGAAGCCCACGAAGCGCTCGAAGTCGTCCACCCGCAGCCCCCGGTAGGCCTTGACCAGCTTGTGCAGGGAAGGCGGCGTGGCGTCCGCCGGCTCGAGGGCGAGGAACAGGCGGATCTTCTCCTCGCTGATTTCCTCGCCGATCACCTGCTTCTTGTCTTTCTTGCGCATATCTCGCTCCATTGACCGATCCGAAGGGGGCGGCAGTTTAGCCCCGGCACCCGCCGCACTCAACGTGCGGCGCCCTACAGCCCCTTGACCGCATAGATGCCGGCGGCGTTGCGCCAGTAGCCCTTGTAGTCCATGCCGTAGCCGAACACATAGCGGTCCTCGCAGCTCAGTCCGGCATAGTCGGCCTTGAGGTCGGGCGCGGCCTTGCGCTGGTGCCGCTTGTCGACCAGCACCGCGGTATGCACGGCACTGGCGCCCTCGTGGCGGCAGAAGTCGACGATTGCCGCCAGGGTATGCCCCTCGTCGAGAATGTCGTCGACGATCAGCACGTCGCGGTCGATGAAGGAGATTTCCGGCTTGGCCTTCCAGAACAGGTCGCCGCCGCGGGTCTCGTTGCGGTAACGGGTGGCGTGCAGGTAGGACAGCTCCAGGGGGAAGTCCAGCAGCGGCAGCAGCTTGCCGGCGAAGACCAGCCCGCCGTTCATCACGCAGAACACCACCGGGTTGCGCTCGGCCAGCTCGGCGTTGATCGCCGCGGCGACGCGCCCGATCGCCGCCTCGACTTCGGCATGGTTGAACAGACAGTCGGCCTCCGCCATGACTTGACGGATATGGGCGAGATCGACGGACATGGCATTTTCCTCAGGTGGATGGAGCGCTGAAGGCCCGCCGCAGCGGCCCGGCCCCGGCAATCGGGAGCGGAAACGTTACCCAGCCCCCCCCGCCGCGGGCAAGTCCCGCTGCAGCACTGCCCATTCATTCTCCGCCGGGCCGGTGTTTTAATTCAGGCAACATCCCTGAGCGCCGGAGCCCGTTCATGCCCATCCACGAAATCCGCCACCCCCTGATCCGCCACAAGCTCGGCCTGATGCGCCGCGCCGACATCAGCACCAAGAGCTTCCGCGAGCTGGCCCAGGAGGTCGGCGCCCTGCTGACCTACGAAGCCACCCAGGACCTGCCCCTCGAGAGCTGCGAGATCGAGGGCTGGTGCGGTCCGGTCGAGGTCGAGAAGATCGCCGGCAAGAAGATCACCGTGGTGCCCATCCTGCGCGCCGGCATCGGCATGCTCGACGGCGTGCTGCGGCTGATCCCCAGCGCCAAGGTCAGCGTGGTCGGCCTGTCGCGGAACGAAGAAACCCTGGTCGCGCACACCTACGTGGAAAAGCTGGTGGGCGAGATCGACCAGCGCCTGGCGCTGATCGTCGACCCCATGCTCGCCACCGGCGGCTCCATGATCGCCACCATCGACCTGCTGAAGAGGGCCGGCTGCAAGGAAATACGCGCCCTGGTGCTGGTCGCCGCGCCGGAGGGCATCCGCCAGCTGGAACAGGCCCATCCCGACGTGACCATCTATACCGCGGCCATCGACCAGCGCCTCAACGAACACGGCTACATCATCCCCGGCCTCGGCGATGCCGGCGACAAGGTGTTCGGCACCAAGCAGAAGCCGAGCTGAACCTCAGGCTCCGACCGGCGTGCGGCAAAGCTGCGCCAGCGCAGCCGCCCACGCCGGGTGGTCGTTGAGGCAGGGCACCAGCTGCAGGTCCTCGCCGCCGGCGGCGCGAAACTGCTCGCGACCGCGCTGGCCGATCTCCTCCAGGGTCTCGATGCAGTCGGTGACGAACGCCGGACACATCACCAGGAGCTTCTTCACCCCGCGCGCGGCCAGCGCGTCGAGGTGTTCCTCGGTGTAGGGGCCGATCCATTTGGCGCGGCCCAGGCGCGACTGGAAGGACAGCGACCACTGCGCCTCGCCCAGCCCCATCTGCCGGGCGAACCCTTCGGCACTCCGCAAGCACTGTGCCCGGTAGCAGCGCGCGAGCACTTCCGGCGGCGCCTGCCGGCAGCAGTCGGCGCCGCCCAGGCAGTGCCTGCCGCTCGGGTCGGCCTTGCGCAGGTGCCGCTCCGGCAGGCCGTGAAAACTCAGCAGCAGATGGTCGAAGCCCTGCTGCAGGTGGGGCCTGGCGCTCTCGACCAGGGCCGCGAGGTACTCCGGCCGCCCGTAGAAGGGCGCCAGTACCTCCAGCTCCAGTTCCAGACCGCTCGCGCGCAGTACCCGCCGCGTCTCCTCCAGGACGGTGGTCACGGTACTGTCGGCGAACTGCGGATAGAGCGGCGCCAGGGTCACCCGGCGCACGCCCCCTTCCGCCAGCCGGTTCAGCGCCGCCTCGATGGACAAGCTGCCATAGCGCATCGCCAGCTCCACCGGCCCCTCGTGCCAATGGGCCTGCACCGCCTCCTGCAGGCGACGGCTGAGGGCGATCAGCGGCGATCCCTCCGGCCACCAGATCGAGGCATAGGCATGCGCCGACTGCTCCGGCCGCTTGCGCAGGATCAGCGAGACCAAGAGGCGCCGCAGCGGCCAGGGCAGGTCGATCACGTAGGGGTCCATGAGGAACTGGTCGAGGTAGCGGCGCACGTCGGCTACTTCGGGAGAGTCGGGCGAACCCAGGTTGACCAGCAACAGCGCGTGATCGGTCATGCGGCATCCTTGATGATTCGGTCGCCGCCCAGCAGATCGGCCAGGGCGGCATTCAGGTCAGTGAAGCGGAACACGAAGCCGGCCTCGCACAGACGCCTCGGCACGGCGCGCTGGCCGCCGAGCAGCAGCCCGGCCAGTTCGCCGAGGCCCAGGCGCAGGGCGAAGGCCGGCGCCGGCAGCAGCGCCGGACGGTGCAGCACACGGCCCAGGGCGCGGGCGAACTCGCCGTTGCGCACCGGCTTCGGCGCGCAGGCATTATAGGGACCCTGCGCATCTTCCCGACGCAGGAGAAAGTCGATCAGCGCGACCTGATCGGCGATATGCACCCAGGGCAGCCACTGCCGGCCGTTGCCGATCGGCCCGCCGAGGCCCAGACGGAACACCGGCAGCAGGCGCTGGAGAAAGCCGCCGTCGGGTGCCAGCACCACCCCGCTGCGCAGCAGCACCACGCGCATGCCCAGCTCCTCGGCGCGCCGCGCCGAATCCTCCCAGGCGCCGCACAACTGGCTGGCGAAATCCCCGCCGACCGGCCCCATGTCCTCATGCAGCTCGCGCTCGCCGCCATCGCCGTACCAGCCCACCGCCGAGCCGGAGATCAGCACCCGCGGCCGCTGCAGGCGCGTCTGCAGCCAGCCCACCAACTGCTCGGTCAGGGTGATCCGGCTGGCCCAGAGCAGGGCCTTGCGCTTGCGCGTCCAGGGCCGGTCAGCGATGGGCGCGCCGGCCAGGTTGACCACCGCATCCAGCGTCTCGCCGTCCAACTCTTCGAGTCGCCCGATGCCTCGCACCGAGCTCCCGCAGAGACCGGGAACCCGCCCCGGCGAGCGACTCCACACCGTCAGCCGGTGTCCCTCGGCACTCCACTGGCGACACAGGGAACGCCCCATCAATCCGGTACCGCCAGTCAGCAAAATGTGCATTGCCCTCTCCTCGCATTGCCCAATGGCACGCATGGCCCTACTTTGAATTTATGACGCTTTTGCGCTTTCGCACTCCCAGATTTAGGAGTACAGATGAAGGAGCGCCAACCGTTGTGATCTGCGCCGGGCGTACAGGTACGGAACGGGGAATTCGTCCAGGGCGCACCTGCTGAAGGGGTACGAGGTAAACCATGACTTTTCCTATTGCCATCATTGGCACGGGTATCGCGGGGCTCTCTGCGGCGGGGGCACTGCAGGCGGCGGGACTCGAGGTCCAGCTGTTCGACAAGGGCCGCGGCAGCGGTGGCCGCATGGCCAGCAAGCGCACCGAGGTCGGTACCCTCGACCTGGGGGCCCAGTACTTCACCTGCCGCGACCGCCGCTTCGCCGAGGCGGTCCAGCAATGGCGCAGCCACGGCTGGGTCGCCGAATGGCAGCCCAGCCTCTACGACTCCGCCAACGGCCTGCTCCGCCCCTCCCAGGACGAGCAGATCCGCTGGATCGGCACGCCACGCATGAGCGCGCTGACCCGCGGCCTGCTCGGCGACCTGCCGGTGCGCTTCTCCTGCCAGATCACCGAGGTCTTCCACGGCACGCAGCACTGGATGCTGCAGGATGCCGGCGGCAACGCCTACGGCCCGTTCAGCCAGGTGGTGGTGGCCACCCCGCCGCCCCAGGCGGCGCAGTTGCTGGCGGCCGCACCGAAGCTGGCCAGCAGCGTGGCCGGCGTGGCGATGGAGCCGAACTGGGCGGTGGCCCTGTCCTTCGAGCAGGCGCTGGACACCCCGGTGGATGGCTGCTTCATCCAGGACAGTCCCCTCGAATGGGTGTCGCGCAACCGCGGCAAGCCCGGTCGCGCCAGCCAGCCGGACACTTGGGTGCTGCAGGCCAGCAGCCGCTGGACCCGGCAGCATCTCGACCTCGCCAAGGAGCAGGTCGTCGAGCAGTTGTACGGCGCCTTCGCCGAGATGATCGGCTGCACCGTGCCGCAACCGACCTTCACCCTCGCCCACCGCTGGCTCTACGGCCGGCCGGTCGGCACCCACGGCTGGGGCGCCCTGGCCGACTCCAGCCTGGGCCTCTACGCCTGCGGCGACTGGTGCCTGTCCGGTCGCGTCGAAGGCGCCTGGCTGAGCGGCCAGGAAGCTGCCCGCAAGCTGCTGCAGCACCGCGCGAACTGAACAGCACGTTACTCCCGCACGATATCTGCCCGACGGCCACCGCACGGCGGCCGTCACCGATGCCAGCCAGACCCCGACCACTCCGCCGCGCAACCGTGCCGCCTCCATGCCTCGCGCCTCCCCGGCACCGACCGCCAACAGCCGTACAAAATCAGATCACGTACAAGGATATGCCCAAATCGGGCCGATACTTATACAAATCAAACTTAATGTACAGATATTGGCAGCCATCTGCCCGGCGGGCAGTCGCGCGCCTCAGAGATCGCAAAGACTCGCCCCGCCGTAGCTGAGCGGGTGACGGCCTCAGCCGCCGGGCAGCGCCTCGACTGCCGCGGCCGCGCCCCACAGCCGCGGCAGCACCCGCGCCAGTTCGGCCGGATCGCCGCTCGACCAGAAACGCGCCGCTGCCGGCCCGGCGGCCAGCAGCTCGCGGGCCTCAAGCAAACGCTCGAGCTGGCGGGCCACCGCGGCGCCGGTGTCGATCAGGCTGACCGACTCCGGCACCAGCTCCCTGAGCAGCGGCCTGACGAAGGGGTAGTGGGTGCAGCCGAGGATCAGGGTGTCGCAGCCCTCGGCCAGCAGTGGCGCGACGAAGCCCTGCAGCAGCTCGCGGGTCTGCGGCCCGTCCAGCGCGCCGGCCTCGATCCGCTCGACCAGCCCGGGACAGGGCTGGGTGATCACCCGCACGTCGCCGGCGAAGCGGTCGAGCAGCGCGGCGAAGCGGGCGCTCTTCAGGGTGCCGGTAGTCGCCAGCACACCGACCCGGCCGCTGCGGGTGGCCGCCGCCGCCGGCTTCACCGCCGGCTCCATGCCGACCACCGGCAACTCGGGATACAGCTCGCGCAATTCGGCCACCGCCGCCGCGGTGGCGGTGTTGCAGGCCAGCACCAGTGCCTTGGCGCCCCGCTCGAGGAGGAAGGCGGCGATCTGCCGACAGCGCTCGCGGATGTACTCGGGACTCTTCTCGCCGTAGGGCACATGGCCGCTGTCGGCGACGTAGAACAGCGACTCGCGGGGCAGACGGGCACGAATCTCGCCCAGCACCGACAGGCCGCCGACCCCGGAGTCGAAGACGCCGACCGGCGCCTCACTGGCCATGCCGCACTCCACAGACCGGGCACTGCGGATCGCGCCGCACGCGCAGCTCGCGGAAGCGGCTGGTCAGCGCATCGACCAGCAGCAGGCGGCCGACCAGCGGCTCGCCGAAACCGGCCAGCAGCTTGAGCGCCTCCAGCGCCTGCAGGCTGCCGACCAGGCCGACCAGCGGACCGACCACCCCGGCCTCGCTGCAGGTCAGCTCGGCCTCGCTGCCGTGGCCGTAGAGGCAGTGGTAGCAGGGACTGTCCTCGCTGCGCGGGTCGAACACCGAGAGCTGGCCCTCCAGACGGATCGCCGCGCCGCTGACCAGCGGCCTGCCGGCGGCCACGCAGGCGGCGTTGACCGCCTCGCGGGTGGCGAAGTTGTCGCTGCAGTCGAGCACCAGATCCACCGCTGCCACCGCCGCGGCCAGCGAATCGGCATCCAGGGCGCTGCGCAGCGGATGCAGGGCGACCTCGGGGTTGAGCGCCGCCAGCCGGGCCAGCGCCGAGTCCACCTTGCCCAGGCCGACGCCCGGCGTGTCGTGCAGGACCTGGCGCTGCAGGTTGGTCAAATCCACGCTGTCGAAGTCCGCCAGATGCAGCTCGCCGACCCCCGCCGCCGCCAGGTAGAGCGCCACCGGCGAGCCCAGTCCGCCGAGGCCGACGATCAGCGCGCGGCTCTGCTTCAGGCGCAGCTGGCCGTCCACGTCGATCTGCGGCAGAAGGATCTGGCGGCTGTAGCGCAGCAGTTCTTGATCACTGAGCATGGGGATGTCCTGGCAAGAAAGGGGAAAACTTGATCGGCGGGCAGCAGACCTCTGCCTCTGTAGGAGCCAGCTTGCTGGCGATGCCCTTTGCTGCCGGTTGATCGCCAGCAAGCTGGCTCCTACGTATGGGACTCACGGCAGCCGTCCCAGGCTGATGCGCTCGTGGCCGCCGAGGTCGCGGCGGCTCTCCGCGTTGAAGAAGCCGCGCGCATTCAGCAGTTCACGCACGGCGGCAGCCTGCTCGAAGCCGTGCTCCAGGAGCAGCCAGCCGCCGGATTCGAGATGCTCGGGCGCCTGGGTGACGATCAGCCGGATGTCGTCCAGCCCATCGGCGCCGGCCACCAACGCGCTGGCCGGCTCGAAGCGCACGTCGCCCAGCACCAGATGCGGATCGTCGGTGGCGATGTACGGCGGATTGCTGGCGATCAAGTCGAAACGCCGGCCATCCAGCGCGGAAAACCAGTCGCTCTGCAGGAAATCCGCGTTGCCCAGCCCCAGGCGCCGACGGTTGCGCTCGGCCAGCGCGACCGCCTCGCCGACCCGGTCGACGCCGGTCAGCCGCCAGGCCGGACGCTCCGCCGCCAGCGCCAGGGCGATGGCGCCCGTGCCGGTGCCGAGGTCGAGCACCGCGGCCGGCGTTGCCGGCAGCAGCGCCAGGGCGGTCTCCACCAGCAGCTCGGTGTCCGGGCGGGGAATCAGGGTCGCCGGCGCCACCTCCAGATCGAGGCTCCAGAAGCCCTGGCGACCGAGGATGTAGGCCACCGGCTCGCCGGCCCGGCGGCGCGCCAGGTCGGCGGCGAAGCGCGCGGCCACCTCGGCGGGCACCTCGCGCTCGGGCCAGGTGCGCAGGTAGCTGGCCGGCTTGCCCAGCGCCGCGGCGAGCAGCCACTCGGCGTCCAGCCGCGGGCTCGGCGAGTCGGGCAGCTCGGCGCTGTTCAGCAGATTCTCGATGGTCGGCATGCGGCGATTCCGTAGGCGTCGTAGGGCGGGTGAAACCCGCCGGCAATGACAAAGGCCCGAGGCAAGGGTCTGCTCCGCAATGGCGGGTTACACCCGCCCTACGGGAAGAAGATCAATCGCCCAGGGCGGCCAACTGGTCGGCCTGGTATTCGCTGAGCAGCGGCTCGATCACCGCGTCCACGCCGCCGGCCATGACTTCGTCGAGGGCATAGAGGGTCAGGTTGATGCGGTGGTCGGTGACCCGCCCCTGGGGGAAGTTGTAGGTGCGGATGCGTTCGGAACGGTCGCCCGAGCCGACCAGCAGCTTGCGGGTTTCGGAGATTTCCTTGTGCGCGGCGGCGTCCTGGCGGTCCTGCAGCTTGGCCGCCAGCCAGGCCATGGCCTTGGCGCGGTTCTTGTGCTGCGAGCGCTCTTCCTGGCACTCGACGACGATGCCGGTGGGCAGGTGGGTGATGCGGATCGCCGAATCGGTCTTGTTGACGTGCTGGCCGCCGGCGCCCGAGGAGCGGTAGGTGTCGACGCGCAGCTCGGCCGGGTTGATCTCGATCGCCGCCTGCTCGTCGGGCTCCGGCAGGACCGCGACGGTGCACGCCGAGGTGTGGATGCGGCCCTGGGATTCGGTTTCCGGCACGCGCTGCACGCGATGGGCGCCGGACTCGAACTTCAGCTTGCCGTAGACGTGCTCGCCCTCGACGCGGGTGATGATCTCCTTGTAGCCGCCGTGCTCGCCGGGGTTCTCCGAGAGGATCTCGAGGCGCCAGCCCTGCTTCTCGGCATAGCGCGAATACATCCGGAACAGGTCGCCGGAGAAGATCGCCGCCTCGTCGCCGCCGGTGCCGGCGCGGATCTCCAGGAACACGTTGCGCCCGTCGTTGGGGTCCTTGGGCAGCAGCATGCGCTGCAGGCGGTCCTCCAGGCCGACCAGCCGCTCGCGCGCCTCGACCACCTCCTCGGCGGCCATCTCGCGCAGGTCCGGGTCGCTGTCCTTGAGCAGCGCCTGGGCACCCGCCAGGTCGTCCTGCACCTTGCGGAATTCGCGGTAGGCGGCGACCACCGGTTCGACCTCGGCATATTCCCTGGAATAGGCGCGGAACTTGGTCTGTTCGGCGATCACCTCGGCGTCGCCGAGCAGCGCGGTGAGTTCCTCGTAGCGGTCGTGGAGCAGGTCCAGTTTGTTCAGCAGGGAAGCTTTCATCGTTTCGACTCACCCTCGTCGAGGGCAAAGAGCTCCTGGGCCACGGCTAGCGCATCGAAGCGGCCGTCGGCGGAAAGTTTCTTCAGCTGCACGCTGGGTGCGTGCAGCAGCTTGTTGGTCAGCCCGCGCGCCAGGGCAGCGGCCACCTCCAGCGGGTCGCCGCCGTTGGCCAGCAGGCGCTGGGCCTTGGCCAGCTCTTCGTCGCGCAGCCGCTCGGCCTGCTGGCGGTAGGCCTTGAGCACATCCACCGCGGCCAGCTCGCGCAGGCGCAGCATGAAATCGTCGGCACCGGTGGCGACCAGTTCCTCCGCTGCCTGCGCCGCGCCCTGGCGGCTTTTCAGGTTTTCCTCGATGACCTCGTGCAGGTCGTCGACGCTGTACAGGTAGACGTCGTCCAGCTCGCCCACCTCCGGCTCGATATCGCGCGGCACGGCGATGTCGACCATGAACATCGGCTTGTGCTTGCGCTGCTTCAGCGCGCGCTCCACCGCGCCCTTGCCGAGGATCGGCAGCTGGCTGGCGGTGGAACTGATGACGATGTCGCTGCCCGCCAGCTCCTGGCCGATGTCGGCGAGCATGATCGCCTGGCCGCCGACCTGCTCGGCGAGGAGCCGGCCGCGCTCCAGGGTGCGGTTGGCGACGACGATGCGTCGCACGCCCTGTTCGTGCAGGTGGCGGGCGACCAGGGTGATGGTTTCGCCGGCGCCGATCAGCAGCGCCTGACTGCGCTGCAAATCGCTGAAGATCTGCTTGGCCAGGCTGACCGCGGCGAAGGCCACCGACACCGGGTTCTCACCGATCGCGGTGTCGGTGCGTACCGCCTTGGCGGTGCTGAAGGTGGCCTGGAATAGCCGGCCGAGCAACGGGCCGACGGTGCCGGCCTCGCGCGCCACGGCATAGGCGGTCTTCATCTGGCCGAGGATCTGCGGCTCGCCGAGCACCAGGGAGTCGAGCCCCGAGGCGACCCGCATCATGTGACGCACCGCGGACTCGTCCTGATGCACGTAGGCGCAGGCGCGCAGCTCGTCCAGGCTCAGCCGGTGGTAGTCGGCCAGCCATTGCAGCACCGCATCGACCCCCGGACTATCCTGCTCCAGGTAGAGTTCGCTGCGGTTGCAGGTGGAGAGGATCGCCGCCTCGCGGCTGTCGGTATGCCGGCAGAGCTGCTGCAGCGCCTCGGCGAGCTGCGCGGGAGTGAACGCCACACGCTCGCGGACATCCACCGAGGCGGTCTTGTGGTTGATACCGAGGGCGATGAATGCCATTCAGGTGCGCAGGTCCGAACAGGGGAAGCACGCGATTGTCCTACTTCGCCAGATGGAGGACAACCTCCGCCCGCCTGCCCCGCGCCCCTCCGGCCGCCGTAGCCATGGGCTTGACCGGCGGCTTGTGTCATGATGCCTCCCACTTTCCGGTGCAACCATCGCCTTCCCTTTCCCCTATGAATAAAATCTTCGCCTCGCTGGCCGTCATGATGTTTCTCGGCGGCTGTCAAAGCCTCTCCCAGCCGGGCAGCAGACCGCCGGCGAAAGAAGAGGCCGCGCCGCGCCCTGCCCCGGCCAGTCCGCCGCCGCCGCCGCAGCCGGTCGCCTCGTTCCGCGAAGAAACCCTCTACAGCCTGCTGGTCGCCGAACTGGCCGGGCAGCGCAACCGTTTCGACATCGCCCTGGACAACTACGCCGAACAGGCCAGGGGCACCCGGGACCCCGGCGTCGCCGAGCGGGCCTTCCGCATCGCCGAATACCTCGGCGCCGACCAGGCCGCCCTGGAGAGCGTGCTGATCTGGGCCGACAACGCCCCGGCCAACCTCGACGCGCAGCGTGCCGCCGCCATCCAGCTGGCGCGCAGCGGCCGCTACGACGACTCGATGCGCTACATGGAGAAGGTCCTGCAGGCCCAGGGCGACACCCATTTCGACTTCCTCGCCCTGGCCGCCGCGGAAAGCGACCCGGAAACCCGCGCCGGACTGCTGCAGAGTTTCGACCGGCTGCTCGCCAAGTCGCCGGAGAACGGCCAGTTGCTGTTCGGCAAGGCGCTGCTGCTGCAGCAGGATAATCGCCCGGAAGAGGCCCTCGAGCTGCTCGAGAAGCATCCGGCGAGCGAGCAGGAAATCGCTCCGCTGCTGCTGCGCGTGCGCCTGCTGCAGTCCCTGGAGCGCGGCGACGAGGCGCTCGCCCTGCTCAAGAAGGGCATGCGCCAGCACCCCGACGACAAGCGCCTGCGCCTGACCTACGCCCGCTTGCTGGTCGAGCAGGAGCGCCTCGACGACGCCAAGGACGAGTTCGCCGCCCTGGTCGAGCAGTTTCCCGAGGACGACGACCTGCGCCTGTCCATGGCGCTGGTCTGCCTGGAAGCCAAGGCCTGGGACGAGGCGGCGGTCTACCTCCAGGAGCTGATCGAGCGCGGCAGCTACGTGGATGCCGCGCACTACCAGCTGGGCCGCGTCTACGAGGAGCGCGAGGACCCGGAGAGCGCGCTGATCGAATACGGCCTGGTCGGCCCCGGCAACCACTACCTGCCGGCGCAACTGCGCCAGACCGAGATCCTCTTCGAGCGCGGTCGCATCGCGGAGGCTTCGACGCGCCTGGCGCGCTCCCGCGACAGCCAGCCGGACTACGCCCTGCAGCTCTACCTGATCGAGGCCGAGGCGCTGACCAACCGCGACCGCCTCGATGAGGCCTGGAGGGTCATCGAGCGCGCCCTGCGGCAGTTCCCGGACGACCTCAACCTGCTCTACACCCGCGCCATGCTGGCCGAGAAGCGCGGCGACCTGGCCCAGCTGGAGCGCGACCTGCGCTTCATCATCGGGCGCGAGCCGGACAACGCCATGGCCCTGAACGCCCTCGGCTACACCCTGGCCGACCGCACCACCCGCTACGCCGAAGCCAAGGCGCTGATCGAAAAGGCCCACCAGCTGAACCCGGACGACCCGTCGATCCTCGACAGCCTTGGCTGGGTGCATTTCCGCCTGGGCGAACTGGGCGAGGCCGAGCGCCTGCTGCGCCAGGCTGCCGAACGCGTCTCCGACCACGAGATCGCCGCCCACCTGGGCGAGGTGCTCTGGGCCCGCGGCAAGCAGCGCGAAGCCCGCAAGGTCTGGGCCAAGGCCCTCGAAGAGCAGCCCGACAGCGCCATCCTGCGCAGCACGCTGCTGCGCCTGACCGGATCCGAGACGTTCTGAGCCATGCCCTCCCCGCTGCGTCGCTACACCCTCCTCTTCGCCCTGCTCGCCCTGCTCTCCGGTTGTGCCGGCCTGACCTCCCGGGAAGCCCTCGAGGGCCAGGGCGATCCCGAGCGCTGGCAGGCATACAAGCGCGAGATCGGCGCCCTCGACGCCTGGCAGATCAGCGGCAAGGTCGGCATCCAGTCGCCCCGCGAATCCGGCAGCGGCACCCTGTTCTGGCTGCAGCGCCAGGACTACTACGACATCCGCCTGTCCGGCCCGCTCGGCCGCGGCGCGGCGCGTCTGACCGGCCGCCCCGGCAGCATCCAGCTGGAGGTCGCCGGCCAGGGTCGCTACCAGGCCGAATCGCCGGAGGCCTTGCTCGAGCAACAACTCGGCTGGCGCCTGCCGGTCTCCCACCTGCTCTGGTGGGTGCGCGGCCTGCCGGCCCCCGGCAGCCGCAGCCAGCTCACCCTCGACGGCGACAGCCGCCTGGCCCGGCTGCGCCAGGACGGCTGGCAGGTCGAATACCAGAGCTACGCCGAGCGCAACGGCTACTGGCTGCCGGAGCGCCTGAAGCTATACGGCCAGGACCTGGTCGTCACCCTCGTAATCAAGGACTGGCAACCACGCCGACTGGGACTCTGAACGTCATGCAACACGCCCAACTGATTCTGCCGGCACCGGCCAAACTCAACCTGATGCTGCACATCCTCGGCCGTCGCGCCGACGGCTATCACGAGCTGCAGACCCTGTTCCAGTTCCTCGACCACGGCGACGAGCTGGGCTTTGCCGTGCGCGAGGACGGCGAGATCCGCCTGCACACCGAGATTCCCGGGGTCCCCCACGACGGCAACCTGATCGTCCGCGCCGCACGCCAGCTGCAGCGCCAGAGCGGCTGCCGGCTGGGCGCCGACATCTGGCTGGAGAAACGCCTGCCGATGGGCGGCGGCATCGGCGGCGGCAGCTCCGACGCGGCGACCACCCTGCTCGCCCTCGACCGCCTCTGGCAGTTGGGCTGGAGCGAGGAGCGCCTGGCCGAACTGGGCCTCGCCCTGGGCGCCGACGTGCCGGTCTTCGTGCGCGGTCGCGCCGCCTTCGCCGAGGGTGTCGGCGAACGCCTGCAGCCGGTCGAGCTGGAGGAACCGTGGTTCCTCGTCGTGGCGCCGCAAGTCACTGTCAGCACAGCAGAAATTTTTTCCGACCCGGAGTTGACACGCAATACACCGGCCATTACAGTTCGCAGCCTCCTTGCCGGAGGCGGTCGTAACGACTGCCAACCGGTCGTCGAGAAGCGCTACGCGGAAGTGCGTAACGCTTTGAACTGGCTGAACAAATTCGTTCCCGCCAGAATGACCGGCACTGGGGCTTGCGTGTTTGGGAGCTTCCCAAACCGGGACGATGCTGATAAAGTCGCCCGCCAACTTCCAGTGACCGTGCCGGGTTTCGTCGCCCAGGGTCGCAACGTGTCCATGTTGCACCGCAGGCTAGAAGCGCTGGCGCAGGGAGTGAATGCCTAGCATTCGATGGTTGTGTGCTACAGGGGCGTCGCCAAGCGGTAAGGCAGCAGGTTTTGATCCTGCCATGCGTTGGTTCGAATCCAGCCGCCCCTGCCATCTCCTTCCCAAGATGCGCACACGCCGACCGGGCATTCAAGGATGTAACGCCACAGGGGCGTCGCCAAGCGGTAAGGCAGCAGGTTTTGATCCTGCCATGCGTTGGTTCGAATCCAGCCGCCCCTGCCATATTCCAGGAAGCTGTTCAAAAATGCCGCAATTACGCCGCCTTTTTGAGCAGCTTTTTAATTTCATCGGGTCCACCCTCAGCCGGCAGGTACTGCGCGTGTCCAAGATGATGGTCTTTACGGGGAATGCCAACCCCGATCTGGCGCGTCGCGTCGTACGTCAGCTGCATATTCCCCTCGGCGATGCCTCCGTAGGCAAGTTCTCCGACGGCGAAATCAGCGTTGAAATCAACGAGAACGTCCGCGGCAAGGACGTCTTCCTGATTCAACCGACTTGCGCGCCGACCAACGACAACCTCATGGAGCTGGTGGTGATGGCCGACGCCTTCCGCCGCTCCTCCGCCTCGCGGATCACCGCGGTCATCCCCTACTTCGGCTATGCCCGCCAGGACCGCCGTCCGCGTTCCGCCCGCGTGGCGATCAGCGCCAAGGTGGTGGCCGACATGCTCGACGTGGTCGGCGTCAACCGCGTGCTCACCGTCGATCTGCATGCCGACCAGATCCAGGGCTTCTTCGACATCCCGGTGGACAACATCTACGGCTCGCCGGTACTGGTCGACGACATCCAGGCCCAGCGCTTCGAGAACCTGATGATCGTCTCCCCGGACATCGGCGGCGTGGTGCGCGCGCGCGCCGTCGCCAAGTCCCTGGGCGTGGATCTGGCGATCATCGACAAGCGCCGGCCGAAGGCCAACCAGTCGGAAGTCATGCACATCATCGGCGACGTGGAAGGCCGTACCTGTCTGCTGGTCGACGACATGGTCGACACCGCCGGTACCCTCTGCCACGCGGCCAAGGCCCTCAAGGACCACGGCGCCGCCAAGGTATACGCCTACTGCACCCATCCGGTGCTGTCCGGGCGCGCCATCGAGAACCTCGAGAACTCGGTGATGGACGAGCTGGTGGTGACCAACACCATTCCGCTCTCCGCCGCGGCCCAGGCCTGCCCGCGCATCCGCCAGCTGGACATCGCCCCGGTGGTCGCCGAAGCGGTGCGCCGCATCAGCAACGAAGAATCCATCAGCGCCATGTTCCGCTGAGGAACCGGCGCCGATACAACCGCCCCGCCCCGCGCGGGGCCTCAACAACCGCCCGAACGCTGGTCGCAAGCGTTTCGGGCGTGTTGTCATTCTGGAGAACTGCAATGACCGATTTTGCCCTGAATGCCGACGTGCGTTCCGACCTGGGGAAAGGTGCGAGCCGCCGCCTGCGTCGTAACGCCAACCTGATTCCCGCCGTGATCTACGGCGGCGACAAGGCTCCGCAGTCCATCAGCCTGCTGGCCAAGGACGTCGCCAAGCTGATCGAAGACGAGGCCGCCTTCAGCCACGTGATCGCTCTGAACGTCGCCGGCACCACCGAAACCGTGCTGATCAAGGCCCTGCAGCGCCACCCGGCGAAGAGCTTCGTCCTGCACGCCGACTTCGTGCGCGTCGTCGCCGACCAAAAGCTGACCGCCCACGTGCCGCTGCACTTCATCAACGCCGAAACCGCCGATGCCGTGAAGCTGCAGGGTGGCGAAGTCTCCCACACCATGTCCGAAGTGGAAGTCTCCTGCCTGCCGCAAGACCTGCCGGAATACATCGAAGTCGACCTGGCCAAGGTCGCCATCGGCCAGACCGTGCACCTGTCCGACCTGACCGTTCCGGCCGGCGTCGAGCTGGTGGCCTTGGCCCACGGCAACGATCTGGCTATCGCCAACATCCACGCTTCCCGCGTGCAAGGCGAATAAGTCACTCGTTGACTGAACCAAGAGAGCCCCTGTCGTGACTGCCATTCAACTGATCGTTGGTCTGGGAAACCCCGGTCCCGAATACGAACAGACCCGGCACAACGCAGGGGCTCTTTTCGTCGAGCGCGTCGCGTCCGCCCAGGGCGTCAACCTCGCGGTCGACAAGAAATATTTCGGCCTGGTCGGCAAGTTCAGCCATCAGGGCCGCGACGTTCGTCTGCTCATCCCCACCACCTACATGAACCGCAGCGGCCAGTCCGTGGCGGCGCTGGCGAATTTCTTCCGCATTCCGCCGGCGGCCATCCTGGTGGCCCACGACGAACTCGACGTGCCTCCCGGCACCGCCAGGCTCAAGCTGGGCGGCAGCCACGGCGGGCACAACGGGCTTCGCGACATCATCGCCCAGCTCGGCAACCAGAATTCCTTTTATCGCCTGCGGCTCGGCATCGGCCACCCCGGCGACAAGAATCTCGTCTCCGGCTTCGTCCTCGGCCGGGCTCCGCGCAGCGAACAGGAAAAGCTCGAGGCGAGCATCGACTTCGCCCTCGGTGTGCTGCCGGACATGCTCGCCGGCGACTGGACCAAGGCCATGCAGAAACTGCACAGCCAGAAAGCCTGACGCCTCCTCTCCACGACCGAACTCATCTCCGCGAGGGACACACCATGGGATTCAACTGCGGCATCGTCGGCCTGCCCAACGTCGGCAAGTCCACCCTGTTCAACGCCCTGACCAAATCCGGCATCGCCGCGGAGAACTTCCCGTTCTGCACCATCGAGCCGAACAGCGGCATCGTGCCGATGCCCGACGCGCGCCTCGACGCGCTGGCCGAGATCGTCAAGCCCGAGCGCGTGCTGCCGACCACCATGGAGTTCGTCGACATCGCCGGCCTGGTGGCGGGCGCCTCCAAGGGCGAGGGCCTGGGCAACAAGTTCCTCGCCAACATCCGCGAGACCGACGCCATCGCCCATGTGGTGCGCTGCTTCGAGGACGACAACGTGATCCACGTGTCCAACTCGGTCGATCCCAAGCGCGACATCGAGATCATCGACCTCGAACTGATCTTCGCCGACCTCGACAGCTGCGAGAAGCAGCTGCAGAAGGTCGCCCGCAACGCCAAGGGCGGCGACAAGGACGCCCTCGCCCAGAAAGCCCTGCTGGAAAAGCTGCTCCCGCACTTCGCCGAAGGCAAACCGGCGCGCACCCTGATGAAGAACATGAGCAGCGATGAAAAGGCCCTGATCAAGGGCTTCCACCTGCTCACCAGCAAGCCGGTGATGTACATCGCCAACGTCGCCGAGGACGGCTTCGAGAACAACCCGCACCTCGACGTGGTGAAAGCCATCGCCGAGGAGGAAGGCGCCCTCGTGGTGCCGGTGTGCAACAAGATCGAGGCGGAAATCGCCGAACTGGACGACGGCGAGGAGAAGGACATGTTCCTCGAATCCCTCGGCCTCGAGGAGCCGGGCCTCAATCGCGTGATCCGCGCCGGCTACCAGCTGCTCAACCTGCAGACCTACTTCACCGCCGGGGTCAAGGAAGTACGCGCCTGGACCGTCAAGATCGGCGCCACCGCCCCGCAAGCCGCCGCCGTGATCCACACCGACTTCGAGAAGGGCTTCATCCGCGCCGAGGTCATCGCCTACGACGACTTCATCCAGTACCGGGGCGAAGCCGGCGCCAAGGAAGCCGGCAAGTGGCGCCTGGAGGGCAAGGACTACATCGTCAAGGACGGCGACGTGATGCACTTCCGCTTCAACGTCTGATGGCCTGCAGTCAGGTGCTGTCGGCAGACTCGACGGGCACACGGCAGTGATGGACTACGCCAGCCTCGACGCCCTGCGCAGCCATCACCCCGCTTGGCGGTTGCTGAACTCGCCCCAGGCGCCCCTGGTGGCGAGTTTTCTGCATCGGGTGTTCATCGCGCCCAATGTGCGGGTAATGGCTGCGGCCGATCTCGCCGAGGCGCTGGAAGACGAGCTGTACGCGCTGCGCGAACGTTTGGGCGAGGAGGCCTTCTCCAGAAAGCCGGCCATCGACTTTCTTAACGACTGGGCCAGCCCCGAGAAAGGCTGGCTGCGCAAGTTCTACCGGCAGGGTTCGGACGATCCGCAGTTCGATCTGACCCCCGCGACCGAAAAGGCCATCGCCTGGCTGGACCAGCTGTCGGAGCGCAGCTTCGTCGGCACCGAGTCGCGTCTGCTGACCCTCTTCGAGCTGCTCAAGCAGATGAGCGAGGGCAGCGAGGCCGACCCGGCCAGGCGCCTTGCCGAACTGCAGAAGCGGCGCGACGAGCTCGATGCACAAATCGCCCGCGTGCAAGCGGGCGAGGTCGTTCTGCTGGACGACACGGCGCTGAAGGATCGTTTCCAGCAGTTCCTGCAGCTGGCGCGCGAGCTGCTGACCGATTTCCGCGAGGTGGAGCACAACTTCCGCCGGCTGGACCGGCGCGTGCGCGAGCGCATCGCGCTCTGGGAAGGCAGCAAGGGCGCGCTGCTCGAGGAGATCATGGGGGAACGCGACGCCATCGCCGATTCCGACCAGGGGCGCAGCTTCCGCGCCTTCTGGGACTTCCTGATGTCCTCCCGGCGCCAGGAAGAGCTGACCGCCCTGCTCGACCGGGTGCTGGCCCTGGCGCCGGTCGCCGAACTCAAACCCGAAACGCGCCTGCGGCGGGTGCATTACGACTGGCTCGAGGCCGGCGAACATACCCAGCGCACCGTGGCCCAGCTCTCGCAACAGTTGCGCCGCTTTCTCGACGACCAGGCCTGGCTGGAGAACCGACGGATCATGGACATCCTGCGCGGCATCGAGGCCGGGGCCCTGGCCGTGCGCGACAGTCCGCCCGCGGGCGAGTTCATGGACATCGCCGAGCCGGCCGCGGACATCGAGCTGCCCATGGAGCGCCCCCTGCACACGCCGACGCTCAAGCCGGTGATCGCCGACATCGCCCTGCAGGCGGGCGAAGAAGACGTGGACGCGGCCGTGCTCTACGCGCAGGTGGTGATCGACCGGGCGCGGCTGGCCGGACATATCCGCAAGGCCCTGCAGGCGCGCACGCAAGTCACCCTGCGCGAACTGATCGAGGCCCAGCCCCTGCAGCAAGGGCTGGCGGAGCTGGTGGCCTATCTGCAGCTGGGCAGCGAAACCTTCAAAACCGTGGTGGATGAGGGCACGTCCGAGCACGTCGCCTGGGAGGCGTTGTCGGCCGACGGCGTTGGCGTGCGCAAGACCGCGCATCTGCCGCGCATCATCTTTGTGAGGTGAGGATGGAAGAAGCACAACCGACGCCAAGCACCGCCGCCCCCCAGGCCGACCTTTCCGTGCTGGCGATCGCGCTACTCAAGGGGGTGCTCTACCGCGACGCCGACGAGCACCTGTGGAGCGCGCTGCTCGATCTGCAGGCCAGAATTCGCGACTATGTGGCCGTGCTGGGCCTGGAGCTGATCCTCGACGAGGCCGAAGGCTACGCCTTCCTGAAAAGCCGCTCCGGCGCCGAGGAGTCCGCCGCCTCCGCCCTGCCGCGCCTGATCGCCCGCCGCCCGCTGTCGTTTCCGGTGAGCCTGCTGCTGGCGCTGCTGCGCAAGAAGCTCGCCGAATTCGACGCCGGCGGCGGCGACACCCGCCTGGTGCTGAGCCGCGACGAGATCGTCGAGCTGGTACGCGTCTTCCTGCCGGACAGCAGCAACGAGGCCCGGCTGATCGACCAGATCGAGACCCACATCAACAAGATCGTCGACCTGGGTTTCCTGCGTCGCCTGAAGACCGCGGGCGGCCCGGCCAGTTTCGAAGTGCGGCGCATCCTCAAGGCCTTCGTCGACGCCCAGTGGCTGGCGGATTTCGACGCCCGGCTGGCGGCCTATCAAGCGCAACTCGGTGGCGGCGAGCCCGCTGCGGGCGCTTCGCACCCCAACCGGCCGGGAGGTGCGGCATGAAGGAATCACTGGCCCCGGGCCTGGACTTCGTCGCCGACGACGCCCTGTCCGGCTTTCGCCTGAAACGCCTGGAGGTCTTCAACTGGGGCACCTTCGACGGCAAGGTCTGGGCGCTCTCGCTCGATGGGCGCAATGGCCTGCTCACCGGCGACATCGGCTCCGGCAAATCGACCCTGGTGGATGCGCTGACCACCCTCCTGGTGCCTGCCCAGCGCATCGCCTACAACAAGGCTGCCGGCGCCGACAGCAAGGAACGCAGCCTGCGCTCCTACGTGCTCGGGCACTACAAGTCCGAACGCAACGAGATCACCGGCAGCGCCAAACCCGTGGCCCTGCGCGACCACAACAGCTACTCGGTGATCCTCGGCGTGTTCCACAACGCCGGCTACAACCAGACGGTGACGCTCGCGCAGGTATTCTGGATGAAGGACACGCAGGGGCAGCCGGCGCGCTTCTTCGTGGGGGCGGAGCGCGAGTTGTCGATCGCCAGCGATTTTGCCGGATTCGGTCCGGACATCGCCCAGCTGCGCAAGAAGCTGCGCGCGCTGGGCGCGGAGATCGAGGACAGCTTCCCCAAGTACGGCGCCTGGTTCCGGCGCCGTTTCGGCATCGACAATGACCAGGCCCTGGAGCTATTCCACCAGACGGTATCGATGAAGTCGGTGGGCAATCTCACCGACTTCGTGCGCAGCCACATGCTCGAACCCTTCGACGTGGCGCCGCGGATCGTTGCGCTGATCGCCCATTTCGACGACCTGAACCGCGCCCACCAGGCCGTGCTCAAGGCCAAGCGCCAGGTGGAGCTGCTCGCCCCCCTGGCAGCGGACTGTGACCGCCACCATGCGCTGTCGGGAGCGCTGGAAGGCCTGCGCGCCTGCCGCGACGCGCTCAGGCCCTGTTTCGCCGAACTCAAGCTCGGCCTGCTGGAGCGGCGCCTGCAACTGCTGGCCGAAGAGCAGGCCCGCCTGAACGCGCAGAAGGAGCGCCGGCAGGAAGCGCGTGACCGGCAGCGGAAAGAAGAGGACCGGCTCAAGCGCGCGGTGGCGGAGCAGGGCGGCGACCGCCTGGAGCAACTGGCCAGCGAAATCCGCGAACAGGAGCGCGAGCGCAACCGCCGCCAGCAGCGCGCCGAACGCCATCGCGCCTTGCTGAGCAGCCTGGACGAGCCGCCGGTCGCCGACGAGGCGGCATTCGAGGCGCTTCGCCAGCGGCTCGATACCCGCCGCGACGTCCTGAGCCAGCAGGAAAGCGAGATCCAGAACCGCCTCACCGAGTGGGGGGTGACGCTGCGCGAAGGGAAGCGCGAGCACGAGGCGTTGCGCGAAGAGCTTGCCAGCCTGAAGGCTCGGCGCAGCAATGTCCCGAAAGCCCAGGTGAGCATGCGCACGGCGCTGTGCGAAGCGCTCGGGCTGGACGAGGCGGTCATGCCCTTCGCCGGGGAACTGCTCCAGCTGCATGAGGAGGCGCGCGACTGGGAAGGCGCCGTCGAACGCGTCCTGCACAATTTCGGCCTCGCCCTGCTGGTGCCGGACGAGCACTACGCGCAGGTCTCGGCCTGGGTGGATCGTACCCATCTGGCGGGACGCCTGGTGTATTTCCGGGTGCGCCCGGCGCGCCAGACCGACATGCCGAACCTGCACCCGGACTCCCTGGCAAGAAAGCTCTCGATCAAGCCGGATTCGGCGTTCTACGCCTGGCTGGAGCGCGAACTCGCCCAGCGCTTCGATTACGCCTGCTGCGCGACGCCGGAGCAGTTCCGCCGGGAGAACCGCGCCCTGACCCGCAGCGGCCAGACCAAGGCGCCGGGCGAACGCCACGAAAAGGACGACCGCCACCGGCTCGACGACCGCAGCCGCTACGTGCTGGGCTGGAGCAACGCGGCCAAGATCGCCGCCCTGGAAGCGCAACGGCACGGCCTCGAACTGCGTCTGGCCCAGCTCGCCCGGGACATCGCGGAGGCACAGGGCGAACAGGGCCGCTTGCGCCAGCGGCTGGAGGCCCTGGCGGCACTCAAGGAGTTCGCGGACTATCGCGAGCAGGACTGGGCCGGTTGTGCGACCACCATCGCGCGCCTGCAGGACGAAAAAGCGCGGCTGGAATCGACCAGCGATGCCCTGCAGGAACTCGGCGCCCAGCTCGCCGGCTTGCAGGCGGAGTTGCGGGCCGGCGAAGAGGCGCTGTCGAAGCTCGACCAGGAACTCGGCAACGTCGAGGGCAAAAGGGAAACCGCCCAGGCGCTGCAGGCCGAAACCGCCGCCCTGCAGGGCGACATTCCCGCCGCGACACGCCAGAAGCTCGACGCCTTGCGTGCGGAAATCCTCGGCGAGCACCAGCTTTCGATCGAATCCTGCGACAACCGCGAGCGCGAGCTGCGCGATGCCTTGCAGGCGCGCCTGGATGCCGAGGGCAAGGCCCTCTCGCGCCTGGCCGAGCGGATCATCAAGGCCATGTCGGCCTTCAAGGACGAGTTCAAGCTGGAAACCGCCGAGTTCGACGCCAGCCTGGACGCCGCCTTCGAATACCGCAACCTGCTCGAGCAGCTGAACCGCGACGACCTGCCGCGCTTCGAGAGCCGCTTCAAGGAACTGCTCAACGTCAACACCATCAACGAGATCGCCAACTTCAACGCCCAGCTCGCCCGCGAGCGCGAGACCATCAAGGAACGCATCGCGCGGATCAACGAGTCGCTGGCACAGATCGACTACAACCCGGGCCGCTACATCGTGCTGGAATCGCAAGCCAGCCCGGATGCGGAGATCCGCGACTTCCAGAGCGAACTGCGCGCCTGCACCGAGGGCGCCCTGACCGGCTCCGGCGACGCGCAGTATTCGGAAGCCAAGTTTCTCCAGGTCAAGGCCATCGTCGACCGTTTCCGCGGCCGCGAGGGCCAGTCGGAACAGGACCGGCGCTGGACCGCCAAGGTCACCGACGTGCGCAACGGGTTCCTGTTCGCCGCCAGCGAGCGCTGGCGCGAGGACGACAGCGAGCACGAGCACTACTCCGACTCCGGTGGCAAGTCCGGCGGCCAGAAGGAAAAGCTCGCCTACACCATCCTCGCGGCGAGCCTGGCCTACCAGTTCGGCCTGGAATGGGGAGAGGTGCGCTCGCGTTCGTTCCGCTTCGTGGTCATCGACGAGGCCTTCGGCCGCGGCTCGGACGAGTCGGCGCAATACGGCCTGCAGCTCTTCAGGCAACTCAACCTGCAGCTGCTGATCGTCACGCCCCTGCAGAAGATCCACATCATCGAGCCCTTCGTCGCCAGCGTGGGCTTCGTCCACAACGAGGGCGGCCGGGCCTCCCGGCTGCGCAACCTGTCCATCGAGGAATACCGGGCGAACAAGGCGGAACCGGCGCTGTGAACTGGACCACGGCCAGCGACCTGAAGCAGCAACTGTCGCGCCTGTGGGAGCGCGGCGAACTGCTGCGCGCGCAGATACAGGAAACGCCGGCGTTTCCGCTGCGCCTGCCCCTGAAGGGCCCGGGCTCGGCCGAAGTGACCGGGCAGTTCGAGGCGGTTCGCCGCTGGATCGCCCTGCTCGTGGCCATGCCGCACCTGCGCATCGAGTGGCGCGAGGTCCGCCATGCGGTGATGGGCACGCAACGCCTGCCCCAGTCCCTCTGGATCGACAGCCCCGAGGCGGCCATCGCCTGGCTCGGCAGGCGGCGCGAGTACGAGTGCTTCGCCGGCCTGGTGGCGCTGACCCGCTCGCGCCAGCCGAGCCTGCTCGGCTGGCTCGCCAAGCGCCCGTTGCAAGCCGTCGAACTGGCCGGAAAATGGCCGCAGCTGCTCGACCTGGTGGCTTGGATGCAAAAGCATCCGCGCCCCGGCTGCCTCCTGCGTCAGGTCGATGTGCCGGGCGTGCACAGCAAGTTCATCGAGACGCACCGCGCCGTACTGGCGGAACTCTTCGACCTGGTGCTGCCGGCCGAAGCCATCGCCGGCGAACACGGCGGCGTGGGCGGATTCGCCGCCCGCTACGGCTTTCTCGACAAACCCGTGCGCATCCGCTTTCGCCTGCTCGACGACCGCCTCCGCCTGCTGCCCGGCACGGCGCATCCCGACGTGACGCTGGACGCCGGAAGCTTCGCCGCCCTGGCCATTCCCGTGCGGCGGGTGTTCATCACCGAGAACGAAACCAACTTCCTGGCCTTTCCGGCGCTGCCGGACAGCCTGGTGATCTTCGGCGCCGGCTACGGCTGGGATGCCCTGGCCAGGGCCCGCTGGCTTGCCGGCTGCACGCTGCATTACTGGGGCGACATCGACACCCACGGTTTCGCCATCCTCGATCAGCTGCGCGGCAGGTTCGCGCAGGTCGAATCCTTCCTGATGGATCGGCAAACGCTGATGGCACACCGGGCGCTGTGGGGAGAAGAAGAAAAGCCGGCGCTCCATGACCTGCCTCGGCTCGACGCCAGCGAGCGGGCCCTGTTCGACGAACTGCGCGACAACCGCATCCGCCGGGCCTTGCGACTCGAACAGGAGCGGATCGGCTTCCACTGGGTGCAGGCGGCGCTGGCGAGGATTGCCGACGGCGAGCGCTGAAAACGGCCGATCGTGCGGCCCGTTCGCCTCAGCCAAACCAGATATCGAACGGCACACCTGCCAAGGCATCCTCCCGCTGCTGCTCGCGCTCCTCCTTGAACCAGCGCTTCAGCTCCTTCGGGTCCTCCAGCAGCTCGCGCTCCGCCTTGATGAAGGCGACATCCTCGCGCCGCAGGCGAAGCTGGTCCTGCAGCTTGCGGCCCAGGTTCGTGGGACTGACCTTGTCGAGCGGATCGAGGTCGAACTGCGCCTTGAATGCCTGCTCGAGCGCCCGCACTTCGTCCTGCAGTTCCCGGAGCTGCTCGTCGAGCACCCGGTTGTAATGCCTGAGCCGGTCCTCGGCCAGGTTGGCGATGTGCTCCCGGTCGATCTGCTCCACCTCGAGCTGCAGCTGCAGCAGGTCGAGCAGGTTGCCCTTGTCGTAGGCCTGGTTGACCCGCTGCATCAGCCCGGTCTTGCGTTCGCGCTCGGCCGCATCGGTTTCGCGGTCGGGATGCAAGGCACTGGCCAGCTTGCGGTAGACCTCGCGCACGGACCGCCCCGCCTGGGCCTCTGCCTCCTCCCGACGCAACTGCTGCGCGGACTTCCTAGCGGTGCCGCCCTGGCCCTTGCGCGGCGCGGGCTGCTCCGCCTGCGCCCGCAGCGTCTCGAACAGCCGTTGGGCGACGTTCTCATGGGAGCCGAGGTCGAGATCGTCGCCGAGGTCGACGCCGAATGCCCACTCCATCGTGCTCTTGAGCCGCTCGTTTTCCGCCCGCGCATCGCGGTCGAAATCGCTGCCGCTGTACTTGTTGTACAGCGCCTTGAGCGCCTCGTCCCCGTCATCGCCGATCAGCGAAGAAGCCAGCTCGCAGATCAGCTCGCCCAGCGTGCGACGGTCGGTCTTGGTCAGCTTGAGGCGCTCGCCGGACTGGTCGAGAAAGAAGGCGAACTCGCGACTCAGCGCGCGGTACTCGTCGAGCAGCGGCTTGAACTCGCCGCGCCAGCGCTCCTGGCAGAGCGGCAGCGCCGCCTGCCAGGCGGCGAGCAGCTTGCGCTGCTTCTCGATCCGGCCGATCAGGCTGTTGAATTTCTTCTGGGGCGCCGACAGGGGCTGGCCGGCTTGCGGGGCGATGGAAAGCGCGAGGTGTTTCTGGGCGGTCATATGCGTACTCAAAGGGGAGAAGGAGCGTCCGGCCATTTTCGGCGCGGCAGACGGAACTCGCCAGCCCCCCGCTACCGGCTGCCCGACCGCCGGGGCCAGCCGGTGGGACGCACCGCCAGAGCCTTCCGCCTGGAGAACGCGCTCGCCAGCCGCCTCTCCTCAAACCATCCCCAACTGCCGAAGCAGCTGCCAGCCCAGCGAGGCCAGGGCCAGGCCGGTCGCCGCCAGGGCCAGGCGGTTGCCTCCGGCGACCTGGCCAGGCGCCTGCTCCAGGCGCTGCAGGCGGGCCTCGGCGTTTTCCGGCGCCTGGCGCTTGCCGCCCAGCCGCTCCAGCGCTTCGCGCTGCGCGGCCAGGGCTTGGGCCTGCGCCTGCCGGTCGGCGTCCAGGCGGAGTTCGAGGCTCCCGAGCGTCTTGCGCAGCGGCTGGACGCTCCGCTCCTGGCTGGCGATCATCTCCAGCCGGAGCCTGGCCAGGCGCTCTGCGAGATCCTCGCGCAGCTGCTGGGCGGCCACCTCCCGAGCCTCGCCCCCTTCCCGGCCGGTCTGCAGATGGCGCTGCAGTTTCCGCTCGAGATCCTCGCGCAGCTGCTGGATGGCCGCCTCCTGAGCCCCGCTCCTTTCCTGGCTGGCCTGCAGGTGGCGCTGCAGTTTCCGCTCGAAATCCGCCGCACAGCCTAAGGCCTTGTCCGAAGTGGCTTCCAGCTCGCTGCGCACCTGATCGATATGGTCGCGGAAGTCGTCGGCCAGCCGGCGCTCCAGTTTGGCCTGACGCTGCTTGAAGTCGCGGGCCAGGTCGTCGAGCCGGAGGCTCCAGTCGCTGACCACCGTGACCAGGTCCTCCGCGACGCTGGAGATCAGCTGCTGGTTGAGCTGCTCGATCTGCGACTCGGCCTCCTCCAGGCGCTTCACGCTGCCGACCAGCCGGTCGGTCTGCTCCGCGCTGACGTCCCGGGCCTCCAGCAGCCCCAGGTTGGCCACGTCGATTTCCTGCTGCTGCAGCTCGATCGCCTGCTGCTGCCCGAGGATCTTGCGGTTCTGCTCCTCGAGGATGTCGGCCTGCTGCTTCAGCAGGTTCTGCTGCCGCTGCAGCGCCCGCTGCTGGTCGCTCAGGACCTTGGAGATCGCCGCATTGACGATCAGCAGTTGCGAGGACTTCCGGGACAGGCTGCCGATCGATTGCTGCAGGTCGATCTGGGCGTCCTGGAGCTTGTCGCCGCGCTCCTTCCACCAGTTGCCGATCAGGCTCCCGCCCTTCTTCTCCTGCCGCGCCCGCTCCAGCTCCTCGGCGCTCCGGCCGACCTCGTCCTGGGCGGCCAGCATGCCGCCGACCAGTTCCTTGATGTCCGCCGAGCGGATGATCCGCTCGGAAACCTCCACGGAAGAGAAGGCCTGCACGATCTGCAGCTCCTGTCCGCTCCGTTTGTCCTCGTCGTGGTCCACAACAATCGCCTCGGAAAAAACTCAATGGTTACCGATATTGTCCAGAAAACCGCGGGCGCCGTTACCCGCCCCGTTGGCAAATCCGTCACATTACACGGCAGCCGGTCCGGCCCGAATGTCGCAGGGACCGTCCTCTCAACTGGAAATCAGCCACTGCCGGCCGATGCCCGGCCCCGACAGGGCCTGCGCGGCCGCCAGCAGATCGCCGGTCTGGAGCCGCGCCAGCTCGGCGCGCAGCCGCAGCGGCCAGTCGTCCGCCCGACCGCCGAACCAGGCCGTGACGGCGCATTGCAGACGCGCCGGGCGGCTGCCTTCGTCGAGCGCCTCCCGCGCCGCCCGGCGGGCCGGCTCCAGGCGCGCGGCGTCCAGCCCGGCGAGGCTTCGTCCCTGCTCGGCGAGAAAGTCCCGGATCGCCTGCTGCAGGCGCGCGGCCGAGGCGTGCGGCGACTGCACGCCGAACTGCAGCTCGGCGCCCTCCGCGGTGTCGGCGAAGCGGCAGAACAGCGCATAGCCGAGCCCCTGCTCGACGCGCAGGGCGTGATGGAAGGCGCCCGGCCAGAGGACCGCCAGCAGGCGCCAGGCCGCCTCCAGCCGGGGATTGCCGGGCGGCGCCAGCAGGCGCAGGAGGACCGCCTGCTCGCTTCCCCCGATTCCCACATGCAGCTCATGCTCGCCGCTCGTGGCCTGCTGCTGCAGCGCCACGGCCGCGGGGCGCCCCACCCCCTGCAGCAGCGGCAGCACGGCGGCCGGCACGTCGCCCAGGCGCCAGCCGCGCAGCTCGGCCGCGGCCAGGTAGTCGGCGACCCGCGCCGCCAGATCTCGGTCGTCCAGCGCCGCCAAGCGACGGGCGAGCGCTTCCTCGTCCGCCGGCGGCTCGCGGGTCCGGGCGGCCGGATGCGCGAGCAGGCGACGCAGCAGGATCTGCTGCGCCTGCGCGTCGCGGCGCCGCTGCCAGGCCTCGCGCCAGCGCGCCGCGTCGCCCTCGCGCAGCGCCGCCAGCAGGCGCTCCAGCACCCGCGGCAGGGCGGCCGGCGGCCCGCTCAGGCACAGGCCGAAGCCTCCCGCGCGGGGCGACAGCCGACAGTCGAAACCGAACGGCTGCGCCGCGCCGGCCAGCACCGCCCAGCGCTCGGCCAGCGCCAGCTCCGCCAGCTCGGCGGCCAGCGGCGCGTCCGCTCCCGGCCCCGCCGCCTGCCAGGCGAGCAGCAGCGCAGCGTGACCGGGACGTAGCAGCTCCGCGCCGCCACGGCGCCATTCCGCCGGCCAATCGCCGGCGGCGGACTGCGGCGGCGGCGCACGGAAGGGATTGTCCGGCGGTAGTTGCCAAGGCCCCTGCACCGTCGGCAGTTCGGCCAGCGGCCTCACGACCCGGCGCACCGGAAAGCGCGGGGTGAGTTCGCCTTGCAGCAGGCGGTTACGGCTGCACTGCACGAGCAACGGCGGCTGCGCCAGAGCCTTCAGCCAGTCGAGCCACACATCGTTCGCCGGCGGCGCCGGCCACAGCGTCGGCACGGCGCCACCCTGGCGCTGCCAGCGCTCCAGCCAGAGCGCGGCACGCTCCAGCGGCGCCCGCTCGTACTCGTCCCAGGCCTGGCTGATGCGCCCGTTTTCGGCCAGGAGCGGATCGCCGATCCGCTCCGGCGCCGCCTGCAGCCAGGCCAGCCAGTCGCAGCAAAGGGCGGCGATCTGCTCCTCGCGGCCGCAACCGTCCGCCAGCAGCTCCAGATGCAGAGCCAGCAGCGCCCGTTCGGCGTCCGCCGGATGCAGCTCCGGGCGAGCCGACTGCGCCAGGCCGTGGGCACGCAGCACGCCGGGCAGGCTGCCGGCGTCGCTGCGCTGCAGCGCCTGGCGCAGCAGTTCCAGGGCCGGTTCGTCGCGCACGGGGATATGCGCCAGCGACCACCACAGGCTCATGCGCCGCCGCGCCGGCTGCTCCACCTCCAGGCGCAGGCAGCCCTGCCCGGCCGGCCAGGGCGACGGCCAGTCGGGTGCCGGCGCAGGGGCGCCGCCCGGCAGCGCGCCGGCGACGGCACGGACCTGCGCTTCCAGCTCGCCCACGGACTGCGGCCCGCAAATCAGCAGGCGCAGGTTTTCGCCCCGGTAATGCCGGGCATGCCAGGCGCGCAGCTCGGCGAGAAAACCGGGGGCCTGCGGATCGAGGGTATCGCGCGCGCCGGCATGAAAATGGGCCAGCGGATGGGCCGGATCGAGCAGGCCGGCCAGCGCGCCGAACAGCTGGCTGTCGCCGTCCTGGCAGCGCGCCAGATATTCGGCATGCAGCACCTCACGCTCGGCGAGCAGCCGCTCGGGCAGCAGCAGCGGCTGGGCCAGCAGGGCGCAGAAGCGTTCGAGGGCCGGGACCAGCTCGCCCGCCGGCATCTCCAGGTAGTACTGAGTATGGAGGCCGAGGGTGCGGGCGTTGTAGCGCCCGCCGCGGCCGTGCACGTACCCGGCGAAGGCGCCGGCTTCGGCAAAGCCTTCGCTGCCGAGGAACAGGCAATGCTCGAGAAAGTGCGCCAGCCCCGGCCAGGCCGGCGGTTCGTGCAGGCTGCCGGCGTCCACCCCGGCGGCCAGGGCCACGCGGCAGGCCTGCGGGTCGTGCAGCAGGGTCGCCTGCACGCCGTTGTCCAGACGCAGGCTGCGTTGCTGGAGCGGCGGCATCTCCTCCATGGCCTGGCGCCTCAATCCAGCAGATCCACATAGAAGCGCCATTCGCGCTCCAGCGCATCGGCCAGATGGGCGGCCTGGCGAAAGCCGTGGCGCTCGTCGGGATACAGGCGGTACTCCACCGGCACGCCCCGCGCGCGCAGGGCGGCGACCATCGCCTCGGTCTGCTCCGGCACCACCACCGCGTCCAGGCCGCCCTGGAAGAAGATCACCGGCGCCGCGATACGCCCGGCGTGCCGCAGCGGGGTGCGCTGCCGGTAGCGCTCGGCGTCGCGCACAGGGTCGCCGATCAGCCAGTCCAGGTAGTCGCCCTCGAACTTGTGGGTGGCACGGCGCAGGCTCAACGGATCGCTGACCCCGTACAGGCTGGCGCCGCCGCGAAACAGCCGCTGGAAAGCCAGCGCGCACAGCGCGGTGTAGCCGCCGGCGCTGGCGCCGCGGACGAAGGCCCGCGCCGGGTCGATCCGCCCGGCCTCGCCCAGATGGCGGACCAGCGCACAGGCGTCCTCTACCTCGATGCGCCCCCACTCGCCCGCCAGGCGCAAGCGGAAGGCCCGGCCGAAACCGCTGGAGCCGCGGTAGTTGAGGTCGGCCACGGCGAAGCCGCGCTGGGTCCAGAACTGGATGCGCGGATCGAACACTGGGTAGCAGGCCGAGGTCGGCCCGCCGTGGAGGAATACCACCAGCGGCGGCTTTTCGTCCGCCGGCACGGCGCAGGCGGCATTGCGCGGCGGGTAGAAGAACGCCCGGGCGGACTCGCCCTCGCCCGTGGCGAAGTGCAGCGACGCAGGGCGCGACAGCTCCTCCGCGGGGAGCGGCCGCTCGCCGCCGGCCAGCACGTGCACGCGACCGGAATCGCGGGCGATGGCCAGCACGGCCGGCAGGCGGTCGGGCGCCGCCGCGATGCAGTAGAAGTGCTGCGCGTCGCTGGCCAACTGACGGAAGCGCGAGAACTCGGCAGCCAGGCGCCGCTCGCGGCCTGCGGCATCGCGCTCGACCAGCAGGCCCCAGCCTTCCTCCAGGCGCGCCAGCAGCCAGCCGCCATCGTCCAGCGGCAGGTGGCTGACCGTGCCCAGCTGCCAGGGCGCCGGGGCGTGGTCGGCCTCCGCCATAAGCCGAGGCTCGCTCCAGCCAGCGGTGCCGGTGGTGGACAAGGCGGCGCCGTTGTCCACCGGGTCGCCGGCCCCCGGAGCCGGATGCCATTGCCCGCCCCGCTCCGCCCACGGCTGCCACCAGCCGGTGCGGTCACTCAGGCAGGTCAGCCGGCCGTCGTCGGTGAACGTCGGTTGCTGCAGCGAGTCGTCGCCCGCCACGCCGGCCAGCACCTCGCGCTCGCCAAGCGAACCATCGGCAAGTACCGCCGCCAGGCACAGGCGGGTGGCGGTCCACGGCAGTTCGGGGCGGTCCCACTCGATCCAGGCCAGGCGCCGGCCGTCGTCGCTCAGCCGCGGCGCGCCGTAGAGGTCGGCGCCCTCGGCCAGCACCCGGCGCGTGCCGTCGGCCAGGCCCAGGCCGACCAGGCGATGGATCACGCGGTCCTGTTCGCGGCTTTCCTCCACCGCCAGCACCGCGTTCCAGGCCGGGGCGAACTGCAGGTCGCCGTAGCGGCAGTGGCAGCGCGCGGTCAGCGCTTCGGGGACGCTGCCGGCGGCGACGCCCAGGCGGTAGAGCTGCTGGTCCGCCTCGTCGACCAGGACCACGCCGTCCCCGACGACGCAGAAGGCGCCGCCGCCGTATTCGTAGACCCGGCTGCGCACCGAGCGGCCGGGCGGGGTCAGCCGCCGCGCGGCGCCCTCGCGCCACAGCCACAGGCTGCAGCCCGCCTCCTGCGGGTCGAACTGCAGCCACAGCAGCCCGCCGAGACCGGCGCGCAGCTCGGCGAAGTCGCGGCTGGCCGCGGCGGCGTCGCCGGCCGACCAGCGACTGCGCCAGTCGCCGCAGGGCAGCGGCTCGGCAGCCTCAGCCTGTCGATGGCTCCCACGCTCCTTCGTGGGAGCCATACCCGAGCGACTCGAACGCGGGAGCGTGGGAACGCTCGGCCCCTTGGTACTCCCCATCGTCCTCTCCCCTCAGCCCTTGCAGATGATCTGCGAGGCATGCACGTTACGGTGGACCAGCTCGTCCAGCCCCTTCGGCGCCTCCTCCGCCTGGCGGCGGGCGTCGAGGATCAGGCCGTGATGGGCCGACTTGCCGCACACCGGGTCGGTCGCCTCGGCGTCGCCGGTGAGCAGGAAGGCCTGGCAGCGGCAGCCGCCGAAGTCGCGGTCCTTCTCGTCGCAGGAGCGGCACAGCTCGGGCAGCCAGTCGTCGCCGCGGTAGCGGTTGAAGCCGAAAGAGTCGAACCAGATGTGCTTGAGGCTGTGCTCGCGCACGTTGGGGAACTGCACCGGCAGCAGCTTCGCGCTGTGGCACGGCAATGCCGTGCCGTCCGGGGCGATGTCGAGGAACAGGCTGCCCCAACCGCCCATGCAGGTCTTGGGGCGCTCCTCGTAGTAGTCCGGGGTGACGAAGATCAGCTTGCACGGATGGCCCTGCGCGGCGAGCTTCTCGCGCCATTCGTTGGTGATGCGCTCGGCGCGCTCCAGTTGCGCCTTGGTCGGCAGGAGCCCGGCGCGGTTCAGCTCGGCCCAGCCGTAGAACTGGCAGGTCGCCAGCTCGACGAAGTCGGCCTCCAGTTCGAGGCACAGCTCGATGATCCGCTCGATGTGGTCGATGTTGTGCCGGTGGGTGACGAAGTTGAGCACCATCGGGTAGCCGTGGGCCTTGACCGCGCGGGCCATCGCCAGCTTCTGGGCGAAGGCCTTGTCGGAGCCGGCCAGCAGGTTGTTCACCTGCTCGTCGGCGGCCTGGAAACTGACCTGGATATGGTCGAGGCCGGCCTCGGCGAACTCGGCGATGCGCGCCTCGGTGAGGCCGATGCCGGAGGTGATCAGGTTGGTGTAGTAGCCCATGCCGCGGGCGGCGCGGATCAGCTCGGTCAGGTCCTGGCGCACCAGCGGCTCGCCGCCGGAGAAGCCGAGCTGGGCGGCGCCCAGTTCGCGGGCCTGGCGGAACACCTCGATCCACTGCGCGGTGGACAGCTCCTCGCCGTGGCGGGCGAAGTCCAGCGGGTTGGAGCAGTACGGGCACTGCAGCGGGCAGCGATAGGTCAGCTCGGCGAGCAGCCACAGCGGCGGGCCGGGCACGAAGCCGGGCTTAGCGAAGCTCGATCCAGAATCGCTCACGCGCCACCTCCAGAAATTCCAGGATGTCCGTCTCGATGCCCTCGGCCTCCGGGAAGCGCTCGCGCAGGCCGGCGACGATCGCGGCGACGCTGCGCACCCCGTCGACCTCGGCGAGGATCGCCCCGGCGCTGCCGTTGAGCTTGATCATCCCCTCGGGATAGAGCAGCACGTGGCAGTCCTGCGCCGGCTCCCACTGGAAGCGGAAGCCGCGGCGCAGCGCCGGTACCTGCTCGGGATTCAGGCCGCTCATAGCGCGATCCCCTTGTGCCAGACCCGTTCGCCGGTCACCGTGTGGTACGGCGGGCGGTTCAGCTCGTAGGCCATGCTCATGGCGTCGAGCATGCTCCAGAGGATGTCCAGCTTGAACTGCAGGATCTCCAGCATGCGCGCCTGGGTCTCGCCGGTGGTGTAGTGCGCGAGGGTGATGCGCAGGCCGTGCTCGACGTCGCGGCGCGCCTCGCTCAGGCGCTTGCGGAAGTAGTCGTAGCCGCCGGCCTCGATCCACGGATAGTGCGCCGGCCAGGTGTCGAGGCGCGACTGGTGGATGGTCGGGGCGAACAGCTCGGTCAGCGAGCTGCTCGCCGCCTCCTGCCAGCTGGCGCGGCGGGCGAAGTTGACGTAGGCGTCCACCGCGAAGCGCACCCCGGGCAGCACCAGCTCCTGGGAGAGCAGTTGCTCGCGCTTGAGCCCGACCGCCTCGCCGAGACGCAGCCAGGCCTCGATGCCGCCCTCCTCGCCCGGCGCGCCGTCGTGGTCGAGGATCCGCTGGATCCACTCGCGGCGGGTCTCGCGGTCCGGGCAGTTGGCCATGATCGCGGCATCCTTGAGCGGGATGTTCACCTGATAGTAGAAGCGGTTGGCCACCCAGCCCCGGATCTGCTCGCGGGTCGAGCGGCCCTCGTACATGGCGACGTGGAACGGGTGGTGGATGTGGTAGTAGGCGCCCTTGGCGCGCAGCGCCTGCTCGAATTCGGCGGGGCTCATGGCTGGCTCGGTCATCGTGGCTCCTCGTGGGGGCGTGGCTCGTCGTCGTTCCGGTGGTGCGCCGCCGGCGTGGGTCATCACCCACCACGGGCGCCATCCGGTTGGCGGGTTACGCCGCTTTGCGGCTAACCCGCCCTACAGTTCGATATCCATCCCGTCCCAGGCGACCTCGACGCCGCGCGCGCTCAGTTCGGCGCGCTCGGGCGAGTCCTCGTCGAGGATCGGGTTGGTGTTGTTGATATGGATGAGCACCTTGCGCCCGCGCAGGCCGTCGAGCACCTCGAGCATGCCGCCCGCGCCGCGCTGCGGCAGGTGGCCCATCTCGCTGCCGAGTTTGGTGCCGCAGCCGGCGTGGATCATCTCGTCGTCGCGCCACAGGGTGCCGTCGACCAGCAGGCAGTCGGCGCGGCGCATCCAGTCGAGCAGCACCGCGTCCACCTGGCCGAGGCCGGGGGCGTAGAACAGCACGCCGCCGGTGCGGCTGTCCTCGACCAGCAGGCCGAGGTTGTCGCCCGGGTGCGGGTCGTTACGGTGCGGCGAGTACGGCGGCGCCGCACTGCGCAGCGGAATCGGGGTGAAGCGCAGGGCCGGGCAGGCGTCGATCGCGAACGGCCGGTCCAGTTCGATGGGCTTCCAGCGCAGGCCGCCGTTCCAGTGCTCGAGCATGTCGAACAGCGGGAAGCCGCTGGTCAGGTCCTGGTGGACCATCTCGCTGCACCACACTTCGTGGGGGCAGCCCTCGCGCAGGGTGAGCAGGCCGGTGGTGTGGTCGATCTGGCTGTCCAGCAGGATCAGCGCGCGGATCGCCGTGTCGCGCACCGCACGGGCCGGCTGCAGGGCCGGGAAGGCCTCGATCTGCGCGCGGATGTCCGGCGAGGCGTTGCAGAGGATCCAGTTCTCCCCGTCGTCGGACAGGGCGATGGAGGATTGGGTACGCGCCGTGGCACGCAGGGTGCCCTCGCGCAGGCCGCGGCAGTTGCGGCAGTTGCAGTTCCACTGGGGAAAACCGCCGCCGGCGGCCGAGCCGAGAATTCGGATATGCATGGCAGTCCCGTCTGGGAGAAGGCCCCGGCACGCCGGGGCTGGTGGCCTGTTTGGGGTCAGTGGGTCGACTCAAACTCGGTTGGCCCACTGACCGCACAGGCCTCTCGATCAACGGTTGGCGAAGTACAGGGTGACTTCGAAACCGATACGCAGGTCAGTGAAGGCAGGTTTGGTCCACATGGGAAATTCCTCGCAATGAAGTGGTGGGGGTAGTTCATTCTGCGCCAGCCATTCCGGCGGGAAACCGGGACGGCGAGCGAAGAACGTTGGGCGTTCGACCAGCGAACGACCGACTTCCATGGCTACAGCGCTTCTCTTCCATTAAAGGAGAAAAGACCCGGGGCGGCCGAAGCCGGCCCCGGGCTGCCCCAGGATCAGGGCAATTTGTAGGCGATCACGTAGTCGCCGCGATCGGGCGACTGCCGGGCACCGCCGGCGGTCAGCACGATGTACTGCTTGCCGGTCTTCGGCGACACGTAGGTGATCGGGCTGCCCTGGCTGCCCACCGGCAGACGCTCCTTCCAGACCTCCTCGCCGGTGGCGGTGTCGAAGGCGCGCAGGTAGTAGTCCTGGGTGCCGGCGAAGAACAGCAGGCCGGACTGGGTGGCCAGCGAGCCGCCGAGGGTCGGCATGCCGATCGGGATCGGCATGTGCATCTTGACGCCCAGCGGACCGGTGTCCTGCACGGTACCGACCGGCACCTGCCAGACCAGCTTGCCGCTCTTCAGATCGACCGCCGACATGGTGCCGAACGGCGGCTTCTGGCAGGGAATGCCCAGCGGCGAGAGGAAGCGGTTACGCAGCGAGCCGTACGGCGTGCCGGTCTGCGAGGCCGCGCCCATCTCGACGCCGCCGGCCTTGTTGCTCTCCATTTTTTCGCGCGGAATGAGCCGGGTCCACAGGCCCAGGCGCATGTCGTTGACGAACAGGTAGCCGGTGGTCGGGTCGATGGCCGCGCTGCCCCAGTTGAAGCCGCCCAGCGAACCCGGGTACTGCAGGGCCACGTCCTCGCCCGGCGGGGTGTAGGGACCGTCGTAGCGCATCTGCTTGAACTGGATGCGGCAGGCCAGTTGGTCGAACAGGGTGGCGCCCCACATGTCGGACTCGGTCAGGGTTTCGGAACCGACCATCGGCAGGTCCACCGAGAACGGCTGGGTCGGCGAGTAGCGTTCGCCCTTGGCGTTGCCCTGGGGTACCGGACGCTCCTCGACCTTCGCCACCGGCTTGCCGGTTTCGCGGTTAAGCATGAAGATCTGCCCGGCCTTGGTGGTCTGGATCAGCACCGGGGTGGTGCCGCCCTTGCCGTCCGGCAGGTCGTAGAGGGTCGGCTGCGACGGCAGGTCGAGGTCCCAGAGGTCGTGGTGGGTGGTCTGGAAGACCCAGCGCTCCTGGCCGGTCTTCACGTCCAGGGCGACCACGGCGGAGCTGTGCTTGTCGTCCTCCACAGTGCGCTGGCCGCCCCAGGCGTCCGGGGTGGTGTTGCCGGTGGGCAGGTAGACCAGGCCGAGCTTCTCGTCGTAGGCCATCGAGGTCCAGACGTTGGGCGTGGCGCGGGTATAGGGCTTGCCGTCGTTGGCGTTGGCCTCGGCGCCGCGACCCAGGTCCCAGACCCAGGCGAGCTTGCCGGTGCGCACGTCGAAGGCGCGGACCACGCCGCTCGGCTCGCCGACTTCGATGTTGTCGGCGACGCGGCCGCCGACCACCACCAGATCACCGGCCACCAGCGGCGCGGCGGTCACGGTGTAGAAGCCGAACTTGACCTCGCCCATGTTCTCTTTCAGGTCGACGGTGCCCTGGTTGCCGAAGTCGGCGCAGGGCTTGCCGGTGTCGGCGTCGAGGGCGATCAGCCGGGCGTCGACGGTGGTCATCAGCACGCGGCGGCGGCAGGCGCCGTTCACCGGCGCGGTCATCACCTGCACGGTGCCGGTGTCGGCCACCGGTGCGGCGCTCGCCGCCGGAGCGGCCGGCGCCTCGAAGTAGCCGAGGCCGCGGCAGCGCTGCCAGTTCGGCGAGGTGGCCTTGGAGTCGTAGGACCAGCGCTGCGCGCCGCTGTCGATGTCGAGGGCGAACACCTGGTTGTGCGGGGTGCAGACGTAGACGGTGTCGCCGATCTGCATCGGGGTGGCCTGGTCCTCGGCGCCGAAGCCGTTGCTCTCGGGGATGTCGCCGGTGCGGAAGATCCAGGCGACCTGCAGCTTGTCGACGTTGTCCTTGTTGATCTGGTCCAGCGCGGCGAAGCGGGTACCGGCGGTGGTGTTGCCCCAGTGGACCCAGTCCTTCTGCTCGGTGCCCGGCGCGACCGGCGTCACCGCGGCGATGCTGCTGGCGCTGACCACCGGCGAGGGCACGAACATGTAGACCATGCCGGCGAGCATGACGGCGGCCAGCGCACCGGCCACGCCGTAGGCGCCGCGGCCGGCGGTGCCGCCGTCGGCGCGGACCAGGCAGGGATAGGCCAGCGCCACCAGCACGCCGAAGCCCATCAGCACGGCGAGGCGCGAGACCAGCGGCCAGAACTCCAGCCCGCTATCCCACAGCGCCCAGAGCACCGAGAGGCCCAGGGTCGCGGCGTAGAGCAGGGCGCCGGACGGCTTGCGGCGGACGATCAGCACGCCGGACGCCAGCAGGCCGAGGCCGGCCAGCAGGAAGAACCAGCTGCCGCCGAGGGTGGCGAGATAGGCCCCGCCGCCGGCGAGGGCCAGGCCGACGAGCGCGACGAGCGCGCCCAGGGCCGGCAGGATCACTTTAGCGGCACCGGGGGTGCCGTCCTCTCTGTTCATCATCAATCTTCTCTCCTGACGCTAGGTAGACTAACTAGATAGTTCATTTTATCGACAGACTAACCAGGTAGTTAATTTTTATGGCAAGGCGGTGTCGAGCCGTGCGGAAGCGCTCCGCCGACTATTTCGGGGCGTGGTCCTCCTCTGGGAAATGGGCCGCTCCGCTGGCGCCGCGCAATGGCGAACAGGCTGCTCCACGTCGCGCGGGATCTACCCGGTAGCGGCTCGGGGCAACGCTCCGCTCGCAACGGAACGACCGGTCGAACAGAGGCGATGGGCGACGGTGGGCGGTGCGCTCCGCAAGGATCGGGCCGGCGAGTGCAGACGCCCGGCCCGGGGCGGGCAGGAGGCGGAAGGCACAGCGTTGCGGCGGATTCTTCTGGATATGCACGGGCCTGGATCGTCACTGAGAACGAAACGTGCGAGTCCATCCGACTGTTCGTTGCGGTTGAAGAACGATTGATCCGCGGGCGTCTTCTGCGAGACGGGGGTTGTTGTTGTAGCGGCGGCTGGTCAGCCCGGAAGGGGCGCTGACGGGTGTGGCACAAGGGATGCCAGGATTTCCCGATCACGGCATGCCTGATCAAGGATGCTACAGACTGCACATTATCCTGTAAACCAGACGCAATCCCGTCGCCCGGCCCCCGCTCCGCCGAAGGCCGGCCGCGGCGCGGGGAGTCGGGACAGGCCCTCAGCCGCGCCGCTTCCCCGGCATCTCGATGCCGTGCTGGTGGACCCGGCGGTACAGGGTGGCGCGGGAGATGCCGAGGGATTCGGCCGCCGGCCCCGGTTTCCAGCGGTGGCGGATCAGCGCGTCGAGCAGCGCCTGGCGCTCCGGGTCGGCGGCCAGTGCGTCGGCGTCCTCGCCGGTGGCCAGGCGTTCGCCGTGCAGTTCGGCCGGCAGGTCGCCGGGCTGGATCGCCCCGCCGGCGCACACCGCGCAGGCGTAGCGCAGTGCATGGCGGAGCTGGCGCACGTTGCCCGGCCAGCGGTAGCCGAGCAGGCATTCCAGTGCCGCGGCGCTCAGACCGACGGGGTCGCCGCAGGAGGCTGCCTCCTCCTCCAGCATGCGGTTGATCAGCGCCAGGCGGTCGCTGCGGCTGCGCAGCGGCGGCAGCTCGAAGCGCGCGCCGCCGATGCGAAAATACAGGTCCTCGCGGAAGCTCCCGGCGGCGACCATCGCCGCCAGGTCGCGATGGGTGGCGCAGATCACCTGGATGTCCACCGCCTGGCGGCGCGCCGCGCCCAGCGGCGCCACCTCGCCCTCGGCGAGCACCCGCAGCAAACGGGTCTGCAAGGTCAGCGGCATGTCGCCGATCTCGTCGAGGAACAGGGTGCCGCCGTCGGCCTGCTGCAACAGGCCGCGCATGCCCTTGCTGGAAGCGCCGGTGAAGGCGCCGGCGGCGTAGCCGAACAGCTCGCTCTCGATCAGGCTGTCCGGGATCGCCGCGCAGTTCAGGGCGACGAAGGGCTTGCCGCGGCGGGCGCTGGCCTCGTGCACCTGGCGGGCGAAGACTTCCTTGCCGGCGCCGGTCTCGCCCTGGATCAGCACCGGCAGGTTGCGGTCCTTGACCCGCACCGCCAGGCGCAGGTGCTCGGCGATCCGCGGATCGAGTTCGGCGCCGCGCGCCGCGACCCGCGGCACCGGCCGGCTCTGGCGCGGCGGCGCGCTCAGGCGGACGTACAGGGCCGGCGCGTCGGCGCGCCCGCGCAACGGCTGGGCAACCCCGTCCCCCGCGGCACGCAGGGCGTCCGGATCGAATACCTCGCCGATATGGCCCGGCACCTCGCCGAAGCGCTGGCGCAAGTAGCGGCGCGCCGCCGGGTTGAGCGCCAGCAGTCGGCCGTCGGCGTCCCAAGCGAACAGGTAGTCGGGCTGGCTGTCGACGTAGCCCGGCGCGGCGTGGGCGCGCAGCACCCAGTGTCCGCGGGCGCTGTGCATGAAGAAGGCGTTCTCGATCTGCCGGGCGCTCTGCGCCACCAGTTGGCGGACCAGGGTCTGGCTGCGGCGGTCGTCGGGCGACTGCACCGCCGAGGCGTCGAGCACCCCGAGCAGCTCGCCCTGGGGATCGAAGACCGGCGCCGCCGAACAGGTCAGGCCGATGAAGGCGGCGCGGAAGTGGTCGCGCTTGTGCACCGTCAGCGGAATCTTGCTGGCCAGCACGGTGGCCACCCCGCAGGTGCCCTCCTCGCCCTCCGACCACCAGGTGCCGAGGTCGAGGCCGGCCTTGCGGCAGTCGTTGCGGATCGTCGGGTCGACCCGGTAGTCGAGGGTCCGTCCCTGGGCATCGGCGAGCAGCACGCAGTAGTCGGCGCCGCGCACCTGGCCATGCAGGCGGCCGACTTCTTCGCTGGCGATGCGCAGGAACAGCTCGGCGCGCTCGCGGCACTCCTTGAGCAGGGTCTGGTCGAGGATGCGCGGCCCCTGCAGGGAACCGGGGTCAAGCAGGTGCCGCTCCGAGCGGCGCCAGGAATCGAGGATGGGGGCGGGAACCGGCGCCCGGGGCAGGCCGGAGGCGTTCTTCAACACGCGGCTGACACAGTCCACGTGGGCTTTCGAGTGTGCGGAAAGCATGCAGTCTCCGTTTCTCGTCGTCTTGTTGTTGTTTCCCCATTAAGCACCCTTCCCCCACCCGCGACAAGCGCCGGGACGGAGAAGCCCGCCGCTGAGACGGAGCGTCTCGGCATCTCAGCGCAACGGCCGTTGCGCTGACACCCGGCGTCTCGCCGGGGCCGTCCCAAAGCCCGCCATCCAGCCGGGATAACCGCTCTAAAACGCGGCATACAGCCTGCTCAAGACACTCTGGCACCGCCTTTGCTCTCTCCCCTGGCAGAAGCGGCCGGCAGCCCCGGCCCATAACAACAAGCACAGGTGCCCCATGTCCGAGTCATCCCTCCCCGAATTCTCCCTGTCCGGCAAAGTCGCCCTGGTCACCGGGGCCGGTCGCGGCCTCGGCCAGGGCATCGCCCTGAGCCTGGCCCGCGCCGGCGCCGACGTGGCGGTGGCCGACCTCGATCCGGCCGGCGTCGAGGAAACCGTCGCGCAAATCCGGGCCCTCGGCCGGCGCAGCCTGGCGCTGACGGTCGACGTCGCCCGCCAGGACAGCGTGCGGGCCATGGTCGCCGGGATCGTCGAGGAGTTCGGCCGCCTCGACGTGGCGGTCAACAACGCCGGGGTGATCGGCATCCACAAGGTCGGCGAGCTGACCGTCGAGGAATGGGACCGGGTGCTGAACGTCAACGCCCGCGGCGTGTTCCTCTGCTGCCAGGCCGAGCTGGAGCCGATGCGCGCGCAGCGCTGGGGGCGGATCGTCAACGTCGCCTCGATCGCCGGCAAGGTCGGCTTTCCCGATCTGTCCCACTACTGCGCCTCGAAGTTCGCGGTGGTCGGCTTCAGCAACGCCCTGGCCAAGGAGGTCGCCCGCGAGGGCATCACCGTCAACGCGCTCTGCCCCGGCATCGTCGGCACCGGCATGTGGCGCGGCGAGCAGGGCCTGGCCAGCCGCTGGCGGCAGGCCGGCGAGAGCGAGGCGCAGTCCTGGGAGCGCCACCAGGCCAGCCTGCTGCCGCAGGGCGAGGCGCAGACCGCCGAGGACATGGGCCAGCTCGCCGTCTACCTGGCCTGCGCCCCGCACGTCACCGGCCAGGCCATCGCCGTCGACGGCGGCTTCTCGCTCTGAACGCACCGAGGAGTCCCGTCATGAACCGTCCTCCGCTGACCGTGGGGATCATTCCCAACCCGGCCTCGGGCCGCGACCTGCGCCGCCTGACCGCCAACGCCGGGCTGTTCTCCAGCACCGACAAGGCCTCGGTGGTGCAGCGCCTGCTCGGCGCCTTCGGCGCCACCGGCATCCAGCGCGTGCTGCTGCCGACCGACATGACCGGCATCGCCGCCGCGGTGCTCAAGGCCAGCCGCGGCCGTCACGCCCGGGACAACCGCTGGCCGGAGCTGGAAATCCTCGACATCCGCCTGCGCCAGACCGTCGAGGACACCCGCCTGGCGGCGCACCTGATGGCCGAGCGCGGCGTCGCGCTGATCGCCGTGCTCGGCGGCGACGGCACCCACAAGGCGGTGGCCGCCGAGGTCGGCGACATCCCCCTGCTGACCCTCTCCACCGGCACCAACAACGCCTTTCCCGAACTGCGCGAGGCGACCGGCGCCGGGCTCGCCGGCGGGCTCTTCGCCAGCGGGCGGATTCCGCCGGAGATCGGCCTGCGCCGCAACAAGCGCCTGCTGGTCCGCGAGGCGCGCCGCGGCCTGTGCGAATGGGCGCTGGTGGACGTGGCGGTATCGCCGCTGCGTTTCGTCGGCGGCCGGGCGATCAGCCGCGCCGAGGACCTGGCCGAGGTCTTCGTGACCTTCGCCGAACCCCACGCCATCGGCCTGTCGGCGCTCTGCGGACTCTGGTGCCCGGTCTCCCGGCAGGCCCCCGAAGGCGCCTGGATGCGCCTGCATCCAGAGGCCCGCGACGCCCTGCTGGCGCCGCTCGCCCCCGGCCTGCTGCAGGGCTGCGGGGTGGTCGCCGCCGGCACCCTGGAGCCGGGCGTCGCCCATGCGCCCAGCCTGAACGGCGGCACCCTGGCGCTGGACGGCGAGCGCGAGATCGCCTTCGCCGCCGGCGACCGGCCGACCGTCACCCTCGATTCCCACGGCCCGCTGAGCATCGACGTGGAGGCCGCCCTCGCCTACGCGGCACGCCACCGTCTGCTGTCCATCGGCCGCGAACACCCGCAACACCCCGTGAACCTTTCGTGTTGAAACAACCCAGGAGAACAACAATGACCACCCACCTGTCAGCCGAGCAGCTGCTGCATGCCTACCGGGTGATGCGCACCATCCGCGTCTTCGAGGAGCGCCTGCACATCGAATTCGCCACCGGCGAGATTCCCGGCTTCGTCCACCTCTACGCCGGCGAGGAAGCCTCCGCCGCCGGGGTCATGGCCCACCTGCGCGACGACGACTGCATCGCCTCCAACCACCGCGGCCACGGCCACTGCATCGCCAAGGGCGTGGACGTGCACGGGATGATGGCCGAGATCTACGGCAAGAAGACCGGCGTCTGCCAGGGCAAGGGCGGCTCCATGCACATCGCCGACCTGTCCAAGGGCATGCTCGGCGCCAACGGCATCGTCGGCGCCGGTGCGCCGCTGGTCGCCGGCGCGGCGCTGGCCGCCAAGCTCAAGGGCACCGACGCGGTGGCCGTGGTCTTCTTCGGCGACGGTGCCTCCAACGAGGGCGCGGTGTTCGAGGCGATGAACCTCGCCGCGATCATGAACCTGCCGTGCATCTTCGTCGCCGAGAACAACGGCTACGCCGAAGCCACCGCCTCTAACTGGTCGGTGTCCTGCGACCACATCGCCGACCGCGCCGCCGGCTTCGGCATGCCCGGGGTGACGGTGGACGGCTTCGACTTCTTCGCCGTCCACGAGGCCGCCGGTGCCGCCGTGGCCCGCGCCCGCGCCGGCGAAGGCCCGTCGCTGATCGAGGTGAAGCTGACCCGCTACTACGGCCACTTCGAGGGCGACGCCCAGACCTACCGTGACATGGACGAACTCAAGGAGATGCGCGAGGTGCGCGACTGCCTGAAGCAGTTCCGCGACCACACCGTCGCCGCCGGCCTGCTCGACATCTCGCAACTCGACGACATCGACGGCGAGGTGGAACGGCAGATCGAGGACAGCGTGATCAAGGCCAAGAGCGATCCCAAGCCGCCGGCGGCCGATCTGCTCGCCGACGTCTACGTGTCCTACCCCTGAGCCCCCATTCCTAGGAGAACCATCATGGCAAGAAAAATCAGCTACCAGCAGGCCATCAACGAAGCCATGGCCCAGGAAATGCGCCGCGACGAAACCGTCTTCCTGATCGGCCAGGACATCGCCGGCGGCGCCGGCGCACCGGGCGAGCAGGACGCCTGGGGCGGCGTGCTCGGCGTCACCAAGGGGCTCTACCACCAGTTCCCCGGCCGGGTGCTCGACGCCCCGCTGTCGGAGATCGGCTACGTCGGCGCGGCGGTCGGCGCCGCCACCCGCGGCATGCGCCCGGTGTGCGAGCTGATGTTCGTCGACTTCGCCGGCTGCTGCCTGGACCAGATCCTCAACCAGGCGGCGAAATTCCGCTACATGTTCGGCGGCAAGGCGGTCACCCCCTTCGTGCTGCGCGCCATGTACGGCGCCGGCCTGCGCGCCGCCGCCCAGCACTCGCAGATGCTCACCTCGCTGTGGACCCACATCCCCGGCCTCAAGGTGGTCTGCCCCGCCTCGCCCTACGACGCCAAGGGCCTCTTGATCCAGGCGATCCGCGACAACGACCCGGTGATCTTCCTCGAGCACAAGATGCTCTACGGCATGCAGGGCGAGGTGCCCGAGGAGCTCTACACCGTGCCCTTCGGCGAGGCCAACTTCCTCCGTGAGGGCGACGACGTGACCCTGGTCACCTACGGCCGGATGGTCCACCTGGCCATGGACGCCGCCGCCAGCCTGGCGCGCCAGGGCATCGGCTGCGAGGTGCTCGACCTGCGCACCACCAGCCCGCTGGACGAGGACAGCATCCTCGAAAGCGTCGAGAAGACCGGCCGCCTGGTGGTGATCGACGAAGCCAACCCGCGCTGCTCGGTGGCCACCGACATCTCCGCGCTGGTCGCGCAGAAGGCCTTCGCCGCCCTCAAGGCGCCGATCGAGATGGTCACCGCGCCGCACACCCCGGTGCCCTTCACCGATTCCCTGGAAGACCTGTACATCCCCAACGCGGCGAAGATCGAAGCCGCCGTCCTGAAGATCGTCGACAAGAGGAAGGTTGCATGAGCCAGATCCATACCCTGACCATGCCGAAGTGGGGTCTGTCGATGACCGAGGGCAAGGTCAACGCCTGGCTCAAGGAAGAAGGCGCCAGCATCGCCAAGGGTGATGACGTGCTCGACGTGGAAACCGACAAGATCTCCAGTAGCGTCGAGGCGCCCTTCTCCGGCGTGCTGCGGCGCATCGTCGCCCAGGAGGATGAAACCCTGCCGGTCGGCGCCCTGCTCGCCGTGGTGGTGGAAGGCGAGGCCTCCGACGCGGAGATCGACGCCGTGGTACAGCGCTTCCAGGCCGAGTTCGTGCCCGGCGGCGAAGACGAGGAAGCCAGCGGCCCGGCGCCGCAGAAGGTCGAACTGGACGGCCGCACCATCCGTTTCTTCGACCGCGGCGAGGGCGGCACCCCGCTGCTGCTGGTCCACGGCTTCGGCGGCGACCTGAACAACTGGCTGTTCAACCACGAGGCGCTGGCCGCCGGCCGCCGGGTGATCGCCCTCGACCTGCCGGGCCACGGCGAGTCGGGCAAGACGCTCAAGAGCGGCGACCTCGACGAGCTGAGCCGGGCCGCGCTGGCCCTGCTCGACCACCTGGACATCCAGCGCGCGCACCTCGCCGGCCACTCGATGGGCGGCGCGGTGTCGCTGAACCTGGCGCGCCTGGCGCCCGAGCGGGTGCTCTCGCTGACCCTGATCTGCAGCGCTGGCCTGGGCGCGGAGATCAACGGCGACTACCTGCGCGGCTTCGTCGAGGCGAGCAACCGCAACGCCCTCAAGCCGCAACTGGTGCAGCTGTTCTCCGACCCCGCGCTGGTCACCCGGCAGATGCTGGAAGACATGCTCAAGTACAAGCGCCTGGAGGGCGTCGAGACGGCGCTGCGCCAACTGGTCGAGCGGCTGTCCGCCGACGGCCGCCAGCAGATCGACCTGCGCGGCGTGCTGGAACAGGGCCGCCATCCGGCGCTGGTGATCTGGGGCAGCGACGACGCCATCATCCCCGCCGCCCATGCCCAGGGCCTGCCGGCACAGGTGGAGATCCTGCCGGGCCAGGCGCACATGGTGCAGATGGAGGCGGCCGACGAGGTCAACAAGCTGATCCAGGCCTTCCTCGCCAAACACTGAAACCGGCGGCGGCCGGCCCGCGCCGGTCGCCGCTACCCTGCAAGTTCCGAAGGAGAACAACAATGACAACATCCCTTGGTGCAACCATGCGCGCCGCCGTCTGGCACGGCCGTCAGGACATCCGCGTCGAAGACGTGCCGCTGCCCGCCGACCCGCCGCCCGGCTGGGTGCAGATCCGCGTCGACTGGTGCGGCATCTGCGGCTCGGACCTGCACGAATACGTCGCCGGCCCGGTGTTCATCCCGGTCGAGAAGCCCCACCCGCTCACCGGCATCCAGGGCCAATGCATCCTCGGCCACGAATTCAGTGGCGAGATCGTCAAGCTCGGCGCCGGCGTGAGCGGCTTCGCCCCCGGCGAGCGGATCGCCGCCGACGCCTGCCAGCACTGCGGCACCTGCTACTACTGCCGCAGCGGCCTGTACAACCTCTGCGAAAAGCTGGCCTTCACCGGGCTGATGAACAACGGCGCCTTCGCCGAGCTGGTGAACGTGCCCGCCGAACTGCTCTACAAGCTGCCGGCCGGCTTCCCCGTCGAGGCCGGCGCGCTGATCGAACCGCTGGCGGTGGGCATGCACGCGGTGAAGAAGGCCGGCAACCTGCTCGGCCAGAACGTGGTGGTGGTCGGCGCCGGCACCATCGGCCTGTGCACCATCATGTGCGCCAGGGCGGCCGGCGCGGCCCAGGTGATCGCCCTGGAAATGTCCTCGGCGCGCAAGGCCAAGGCGCTGGAAGTGGGTGCGAGCCTGGTGCTCGATCCCAAGGAATGCGACGCGCTGGCGGAAATCCGCGCCCGTACCAACGGCCTCGGCGCCGACGTCAGCTTCGAGTGCATCGGCAACAAGCACACCGCCAAGCTGGCCATCGACGTCATCCGCAACGCCGGCAAGAGCGTGCTGGTCGGCATCTTCGAGGAACCCAGCTCGTTCAACTTCTTCGAACTGGTCTCCACCGAAAAGCAGGTCCTCGGCGCCCTCGCCTACAACGGCGAATTCGCCGACGTGATCGCCTTCATCGCCGACGGCCGCCTGGACGTCAAACCGCTGATCACCGGCCGCATCGGACTGGAAGAAATCGTCGGCCGCGGCTTCGAGGAACTGGTCAACAACAAGGAGCACAACGTCAAGATCATTGTTTCGCCGCATTGACGAGGGGGCCGGCGCGGAGCGGCGGGGGCCGCTTCGCGTGGGGTATCAGGGTCCGGAGGAACTAAACAACCACCGACTGAAGTCGGTGGGTTAGTGAGTAACGGACTGAAAGTCCGGATACGCGTCGGCTGAACGACGCGTCGCTTCAGTCCGGCTCCATCTTGAAGTTGTCGTTCGGGTTCGGCTC
>Ga0209467_1000137_pt1 | contig 133267 bp, 86 predicted proteins | sample Higcelwee11metaG_FD_187175 | JGI IMG/M metagenome (GOLD analysis project Ga0209467, IMG submission 187175) | Freshwater pond sediment microbial communities from the University of Edinburgh, under environmental carbon perturbations - High... | ecosystem: Environmental > Aquatic > Freshwater >...
GGTACAGCTGGTATTTCAAAAACCTGCTCCATCATTGAAAGCTCTGCAACTGCTACATTTGTATCACCATTATTTTGTGTAACATATAATCTGTAGTACCTATATGAATTATCGTTCATAAAAGTATATTCTCTAGTAGTATAAACCGCTGCCCAATTTGTTTGTCCAGTCCTAGTATCAAGGGTTGTCCAGTTAACGCCATCATTACTTCCTTGAAATAACCAATCTCTAGGCGCTGATGTATTATTGCCACTACTAATATATGATGTAATTGTATATTTGCATATTTTTTTAGCATTACCTACCCCAAAGTCATAGGATAGCCATTGTACAGTACCAGTTCCTGAATACCAAAACTTACTAAGCTTTTTGTCAAAAGCGTAATATGCTGGAAAATTGCTAGATTGCGAGCTTCTGGATACAACACCACTTGGAGTTGTATTGCTTGTCATCGCAGGAATTAGATTATTACTATATATCGGGTTTATATATGTCACTGTAGCTTCATTGGAATTTTCCGTTTCACCTGCATTATTAAGAGCCGAAACAACATAGTAATATGTACTTCCGTCAGTCACACTCATATCTGCATAACTTGTATTTGTTATGTTGCTTGCTATCACAGTGTAGGGTCCACCCGATACTGCTGCTCTCTTTACATTATACTTTGTCGCTCCAGCAGATGTATCCCAACTCATATTTATTCTGTCATTGCTTTGCATAGCTGTAAAATTGACCGGTACAGCTGGTATCTCAAAAACCTGCTCCATCATTGAAAGCTCTGCAACTGCTACATTTGTATCACCATTATTTTGTGTAACATATAATCTGTAGTACCTATATGAATTATCGTTCATGAAAGTATATTCTCTGGTAGTATAAACCGCTGCCCAATTTGTTTGTCCAGTCCTAGTATCAAGGGTTGTCCAGTTAACGCCATCATTGCTTCCTTGAAATAACCAATCTCTAGGCGCTGATGTATTATTGCCACTACTAATATATGATGTAATTGTATATTTACATATTTTTTTAGCATTACCTACCCCAAAGTCATAGGATAGCCATTGTACAGTACCAGTTCCTGAATACCAAAACTCACTAAGCTTTTTATCAAAAGCATAATATGCTGGGAAATTGGTAGATTGCGAGCTTCTGGATACAACACCACTTGGGGTTGTATTGCTTGTCATCGCAGGGATTAGGTCATCACTGTAAACCGCTTCTGCATGTGTGCTTATTAATGTTGTACACATAATAGCTAACAGTATAATAGAGTATTTTAGAATTCTCATGTCGCACCTCCAGTATTATCCATTTACTACTTAATTATAGTTTCCTATGATTTTTTTGACAATGTTAATGTTTCGATTATTTTCGACATATATACCAATTTACATTCTTATTTGCTAAAATAATGATAAATATGGAATATCTGATCACCCTCTTGGTTCTTGTAAAGTATATTAACCATCTTGCCTATATTGCATTCCATATCAACTAAAGTGATATGAAGCTTCATATATTCTAATTTTACATATAAGCATTTTCGCAAGCCATAAATTCTCATCATTGTTGTAAATCTTCTTTTCACTTTCAAGCCTAACATCTAACTATCAACATCTAAACTGTAAGATTGCTCTCACCTGTCCATGACTTGCTACTGACTATTTGATTTAGTCTTATCAGACAGAATTTCTACATACTAAATTATTCGGAAGTTTCAAACTGTACCAGCAGTTTCCCTTACACGCCAAACTATTGACCCAATATGTTGACATTCTTAATCGATATATATTAAAATGGTATTAATTTACTATAGTAGGTAGATAATAAAAATTCGAATATAGAATAAAACTATTTAACCTATGCTACTTAATAGAGAAGATTGAGGGATAAATATATAAATATTACATATATATCCCGTTATTTAGGAAGGAATGTAATAATGCTAAAAGAATTAGAAAAAAACATAGATAAGAATAATAATGAATTTGAACAATATAAAGCTGAATTAAGAAATGATATAAGTGAATTTATCAATAAAGGGTTATTAGAGCAAGCCCAAGAATTAATTATGCAATATGAAACTTTAGCAAAAAGTGATGTAGATATTATCTCTATGAAAGCCATAATATCTATTATTCAAGGTAGGTTAGATGCAGCAGAAGATATGATATACTATGGTTTAACTATAAATGATGGTGATTTTGATTTACTGTTCAATATGGGATATGTTTATAAACTTAAAGGATGCAACGATTTAGCTGTATATTTCTATAAAAAAGCTTATCATCTAGCACAAGATCAAGATATAAAAAATGAACTAGAACACAATATAAAAGAATTAAATGGAAATTTAAATATAAAAGTGTTAATAGGCAGTCCTATACATCAAAAAGTAGAAATATTAAAAGAATTTTTAATTTCGCTAGGTAATTTAAAGAAAAGTAACATTGATTTACATTTTTATCTCATAGATGATAATCAAAACGAGAAATCAAGTAAGTTATTAGAAGAGTATTCATATAATAAAAATAATATTTTAGTGCAGAAATCAAATTACAAAGATCAATATATCTGTAATAATGAAACTCACTTCTGGCATGAAGAGTTAATTTGGAAGGTAGCTTCTTTTAAAGATAGCATAATTGAATATGCTAAAGATCATAATTTTGATTATCTTTTTCTTATAGATTCAGATTTGGTTTTACACCCTAATACTCTTGAACACTTAATATCAACTGGAAAAGATATAGTTTCAGAAATATTTTGGACTAAATGGGATTCAAGTTCTCATGAACTACCACAAGTTTGGCTAAAAGATCAATATATACAATACATTAAAGGGAGATCCGAGAAGATAACACAGGATGAAGCTTCAACTCGGCATCAACAGTTCATAAGTATGCTAAAGCAGCCTGGGATTTATGAGGTAGGCGGTTTAGGAGCATGTACTGTAATTAGCAAATATGCGTTACACAAAGGCGTGAATTTTAAGGAAATAAAAAACATTTCCTTTTGGGGTGAAGATAGACACTTTTGCATAAGGGCATCAGCATTAGGTATTCCTTTATACGTAGATACTCATTATCCGGCATATCATATTTATAGGGAATCAGATTTACAAGGTATAGACAAATTCCCCCAGCAAAATGCTGGGGGAACATCCATAAAATAGTATCAGGTTCAACAGTACCTAGTTTTCGGGGTAAACTAATCATTTACAAAAAAATGAGATACTTCTTTTTTCCATGATTTTCTTGTACTTACCACCAGGATGGGCGTTTACCTGCCCTCAGTTCTGCAGCTTTCAATCCGCCGGTATATTCAAAGTGAGGCTTGTCTACTATAGACTTCCAATCCCCGCCCCATGTGAGCCCCAGCTTCTTGCCTTCTTCCCCTATAATCCTCCATAAGCGGTCATCATTCCAGACAGCCTTTCCTTTTATGAGCGGTACCACATCATAAGCAAGTCCAAATCCATGAGGACCTACAAGTCTCATATTTGTAACTATCTTACCAGGCTTTGAACGTCCTTGGGAATATAGGTGCTCTTGATATTCAGAGTCTCTCAGGGTATTCGTTATAAGTATTTCAACTCCCCGCTTCTTGCACGCTTCAATATGTTTTTTGCATAGTTCTTGAACCACCGAATGAAGATCCTCAATTTTACGGCTATTGACCATATTTTGCACCTCCTCTTAAATAGATTGGAGCATGTACACCCCCTACTCTAATTATATGAGACATTTGTAAATTTGGCATATATAGACGATAAGGAATTTTTGAAAGGTTATTCCGGGTAACATAGTGGGCGGGTACCTTGCCAATATGAAAAGAGAGCATTTTTATAAAAATACTCCCTCAATAAGTGATATTATTTCTTTTTTTAACCTTAGCTTTCTTTCCTGAAATCAAAGCCTCTTTAGCCAATTTATCTGCTTCATCATTAAGCGCATCGTTAGAATGCGCATTTACTTTAGTAAAAGTAATAGCAACAGACTTACGAAACTTATCCATTACTTCAACATATGCTTTCACCATTTTATTTTTAGCTTTCCATTCTCCCAATACCCATTTTGCTACACCTTCATAATCATGCCTGATTTCTATTTTTGCATAATCATTGATTATCGCCCATTTTGCTGCATACATTGATCCCAAAAGCTCACCTGCTACGTTATTCATTAACACAGCCTCCGGATCATCTCCGCATCCGGATTCTTTTATTACTTCATTGTTGGGTGTAATTATGACACAACCAAAAGCATACCTGTTTAAATCTTTGCTATAGCTTCCATCAATGTAGGCAATCACTTTATCCTTATCTGCAATACTATGAATAATATCGGTTATCTTTTTCTCAGCTACATTTTCATTATTTGCATACGCTACTGCATCTTCAATATTGCTGAAACTCTTAAATTTAGCTCCGCTAAATCCTGCTATTGCCGCCTTGCATTCCTCCCAAGTCTCATAAATACCGGGTTTTGACCCTTTACGAACTGCATAAAACTTTTTTGCCAAATCACAGCACCTCACCTGTCGTAATAATGTACTTTAGCATATATATACCAAACCGTCAACTATTCCATTATGAATGGTATATCATATTCATGTGACCATGCTGTATATAATTGAGGCCACTCCAGCTTCTCTCAGTTCTTCAGATGATGCCCTGTCTAATTCTCAAATGTTGTGTTCCTTACCTTCCATTTTTCCAATGCAATACCAAGCCAGAACCCATATATACCAATTGTCACTATAGTCAGTAAAAACCATTTGATCCAGTTTCCGAATAATCCTACAGCAGAACCTGTAAATTTTAACCGTCTTCCTTCAATTACTGTGTGATTGATGCGCCAACCATAAACCATGCATGACGCCCAAGGGTAACAAATACCAAGAGTAAAGGTTGTAATAAGCCCTCCAAGGATTGACCACCCAATCAACTGTATTCTTTGTCTTCCACTTTTCTAGAGTATAGCCAAGCCAGTTGTAATTAACAGGTCAATTACGATAAGGCTAAGATTCATTTATATTGGATAATAAAGCATTAAGTAAAAAAACCGGCTGAGCCGGTTTTTTATCTGCATTATAAGCGGTGCTTTATATGATCCATATGCTCCTGCACTAATCTCAGAGTTTCACCGAACCTCTGGAAGTGAACCACTTCCCTCTCCCTTAAGAAGCTCAGCGTCTCTATTACTCCTCTGTCCTTAGTGGAATTAATCAGATGTTCATAAGTAGTTCTTGCCTTCTGCTCTGCGGCAAGGTCTTCATGAAGATTTGCAATCGGATCTTCAATGGCCTGTATATATGCTGCTGTCCACGGTACTCCTGCGGCATCACTGGGATAAACGTCATGACCATGCTGTATATAATTAGGGCCCATTCCAGCTCCTTTCAGTTCTTCCGGTGATGCCCTATCAATTATTTTGTATATTAATGTGGCAATTATTTCCCAATGTGCAAGTTCCTCCGTGCCGATATCGGTCAAAACTGCCTTTGCTTCCGGTATAGGCATATTGTACCTTTGTGACAAATATCTAAGGCCGGCAGAAAGCTCGCTGTCCGGACCGCCATATTGCGCAAAAAGCAGCTTTGCGATTTTTAAGTCGCAGCCTTCAACCCATGCCGGGAACTCAAGCTTCTTCTCATATATCCACATATATTACTTACCTCCCATCTCATAGTCAATCTCCCATGGCCATGGCTCCTGTATCCATTCATAGGGACATTCACTTATAAATCTATGATGTAGAGGTTCATACTCCTCCTCATACTTTTCCCTGAGCATCTTGTGCTTTGCTGCGTATTCATTGTGGAGCCTCAGTGCCCTTTGATCCATAGGATGTGTATCCAGATAAAGGTTCAACTCTACCAAAGAGAAGTCAATAGCCATTATCTCCTTAAGCAGTTCAAGCCTGTCTCTGCTTATATCCATCTTACTACCTTCCTTTCATCAATCTTCTCTGCCTTTTCTCATCTTCACATACGGCCTATATAGCTCTGGAAAAATTGTGCCCTTCATCAATCCCTTCATTGGTTCATAAACTTTTTGAAGCACCTGGTAAGGCACATACGCTTCTGCTAATTTGAATTCAGGTCCCATAACAGGTATTTCGTAGTGCGAAGCTACAAGCATTTCAGGTGTGTACTCATGATCGTAGGTATAGCCTTTGGTCATTGCTACCCCCCCTTTACACATTTTCTCTTCCATATTATTCATCAGCCTGCCAATGTGTTACATGCTGTTAGAACTAATGTGAAATTAAATACCCTTCAGCTTACACTGAAGGGTTACCTATTGCCCCATCTTTATATTGTATACTCTAAGCTTATAGTCAGAAGGATACTTAAGCATTGTTCTGTATAGGGAACGGTTGTTGGAGTCGATATCATGGGATGCCAATACAATATCTCTTATATTGTATTCAGGATCCCTCGCAAAGCCTGTAATGACCAGAGTATGATATGGCACGCCATTGGAATAGCAGAATTGAACTACATCACCCAGGAATGTTTCTTTTGATATCTCATTCATATTTTGTATCGCTTCTGTATAATTATACATCTTATGCATTTCTACCCTTTTAATCCAATGAGCCTTAAAAACCGCCGCTATCTTCCATGAGAAGGTTATACGCTTCTCACTGTCTTTACTGGTTGCACCCTGCTTGCAATACCAGTTAGTGCTCTTTTTATGGTTCGCCGGATTCTTATCATCTGCCCAAGGCATTCCTCCTGAATACAGCACCTGGGATACAAAGTTTGCACAGTCTCCGCCGCCTTGATGAAAGGACGGATATGCAGGATTATAGTTTTTCCAATAAGTATCAATATAGGCTTTTGCCTTCGACCTGTCATATGGGTTATTTAGCCTTTCGCCCCTGTTTTCAGACACTGATATATAAAAGTCCTCGTTATCCAATTCACTGAGAAATATAATTACATCCTCCAGGATTTCATTTATCAGCGGACTTTCATCCCTCAAAAGCTGCTCCAGTATTTGATTGGCAAACCTCTCGTCCCTTGCGCTGGCATCATCGATTCCCAGCTTTGCTGTGAGAAACTTTGTTATTCTTTCCCTTCTGTCTATGCTTTGAATGAATACCTCATCGTGAATCCTCCATTCTGTATCATTAACAGTTGTTTTGTCATCAAACATCGAAATCCCTCCACAACAAAATGCCCATAAATTATTATATTCCTAAGATTGGAAAATAATAACCTATGGGCATATCTTGCGCTTCCCAAAATGTCGTCAGCTATAATCTTAAAACCTGCTGCGAAGCAGGTGGGTGCCCTGATCTATGCTTCAATCCACTAGTCACTGCCAGCCCGATTTCCACTTTGATACTCAAGCTCCCCAATGTTAATTGAGGCTTAAGATTAATTAACCATCGAACATTCCAGGAATTATATATTTATCCTAATTATAAACCTGTTACCGTGAAAAATCAACGCGTTTCATGTAATAAAAACCTTATTTTCCAATTTTATTTAAACTAGCCTATTTTAATACCACGCCTACTAAGTAAAAACTGGAAGCATCTTTGGATGCCTCCAGTTTTTCAGCTTATGGTCTTAAAGTTCATAAAATAAGTGTCAGTTATCAATTCACCATTATTATATTTTACAGTAATCTGAAACAGCTCAGTTTTACCGAGCCTTAGCACACACTCTACCAGTTCCTCTACTTTTGATACTATGCAGTGTTTCAAATTATTCTCATCTATAGAATACTTTTCCAATGCTGTCCTCCTTGTTATTCTATAAGAATAAACTGATTCTCTCCTGCACTTCACCTCCCATTATGTAATAGCATAATTATGTCAATTTGTTTTTGCAATATTAATCTATGAAATTACGAGCCAATTTTATTACTGAAAATAGAAATTAATAATCAGTCCCAATTTATTCAGAGTTATATTCACAAGCAATACAAACCCTGTTTCTGCCTTTTTCCTTTGCTTTATACATAGCATCATCTGCCTTTGCTATAAGCATATCAATACTTTCATTTTTATCTGGAGTAGATGAAGCCACCCCAAAGCTTGCCGTTACTTTTATAGGCTTTTTGATATACAGCAGATTTGTGTTTAGTCCTTCTACAACCCTTCTAATACGTTCTGCCATTTTTCTACCCTGCTCATATCCTGTATTCGGCAAGCATATAATAAACTCTTCACCACCGTGCCGGCCTATAAAATCATAAGGTCGGCATGCATTAGTCACACACTTCGCAAATTTCTGCAATACATAATCACCAGCCTGATGACCATATGTATCATTGATATCCTTAAAATGATCTATGTCTGCCAATATTAAACTTATTGAGTACTTTTCCCTGGCAGCTCTTTGGAATTCTGCACTAAATCTCTCCCCAAATGCCCGCCGGTTCAATATTCCCGTCAGGAAATCAGTAGCAGCGAGTTTATCTGCATCATTTTTAGCTTTCTTTAGTTCTTCCTCAACTTTTTTCCATTCTGTTATATTATTTACAACACGGACTATAGAAGTAGGAGTGTGCTCTGTACCAGGAATCAAGGTAGAAGTAACCACCGTATACATTATCTGTTGATTTTTATTTATATACCGAACTTCTGACGTATCCGAACTGCATCTTCCCGCCGCAAAATTATTAAATAACTCATGAACTTTCTTATAATCATCAGTATAAACTATTTTTGATAGTTGATTGGCTTCCTCTCTTGAATAGCCGCTCATATCCAGATATGCAGAGTTAACATCAATTAAATTTCCATGAATGTCCCTGAGCGATATACTTGTACCCGCATTATCAAAAATTGCTTTAAACCTTGCACTGCTCACCCTGAGCTCCTGCTCGATTTCTTTCCTTTTTGAAATGTCCCGTGTAACACAAATCATTTCCTTTATGGAACCATCATCATGCTTTATAGCTCTTGCTGACGTCTCAACCCATATATACTTCCCACCCTTATGCCTCATCCTGAATATTTGAGTAGTTTTATCTTCTTTGTCAGTGAAGATTGAATATGCTTCTTTTATCATGCCAGCATCTTCCTGATGAATATATCCATACATTGATCTTCCGACTAATTCCTCCGGAGTATAACCTAATAATTGAAATGCGGAAGGTGAAACGAATATGATCTTCCCGTCGGGCTCATGTGTTGATATCATATCTAATAGATTATCGGCTGTTATTTTATAATAAGACATCAGCTTAAAGTTCGCATTTACAGAAATAACATATTCACAAGTAAACCAGGCCAATACTGCACCAAATAAATTAATTATCCAAAAACATTCTATTGTTTCCAAAAGCTTGGCTTCATCTCTTATTAAATAGATTAAAGTTAAATTGTTTATAAGCATTGTCTGCAGAAACATCCAAGTAAATTTACCAAATCTTGGTATTTTTATATTGCTTACAAACGCTGTTCCCGCCCCCATCATCAAAGCACTTGATAACACTGTACTGGAGACGGCATTTATACCAAAATAAACTATTCGGAACAGAGCAATAGTAGCTGCCGCAAATGCTGCTGCTAAAGGGCCGCCCATAATGCCTGCACAGATAAAAGAAATGCTTCTTAAGTCAATAACTACTTTGCCTGGTATTTCTATAGTAAATATCATTAATACTGTACCTAATATTCCAAAGAAGATACCCGCTAAGATCTGACTTCTCAATGTCTGCTTAGATTCAAATGGGCTATATTTAAAAACCTGCCCAAATACTAGAAGAAAAGCTATTACAATAATAATATTTGTAAATATATCGTAAAACATTAAAAATCTCCATTCACCTATAATCACACAATCTTTAATATTCGACATATTTCTACTATATCCTCTATTATTCGACATAACGTATAAGATAACACTATTTAACCATAATATGTATAGTTTAGCAAGATGTACTTTTATACTTCCATACTGCGAATTTTATTGCAGTATACGTAACCTCGGGAGGCAAAGCCTCCTTTATAGGTTTAAGCTTTTCGGTTCCACAGCTTTCAATTGCCCTCATTAATTCAGGCTCTATATCTTTCGGAATAAAGCATTCATATTCAAGGGGCATACCCTTCTCCAGACAGTCAATCAGATGTCCCTCTACCGTAACTTGCGATAAGCCCCTTTCCTCGCAGATTTCTCTTAGTGACCTGCCGCTGGTATACATTTCGTATGTGATAAGCCGGGTATCCTTTTTAATTTCTTTTGCAGAATTTGGCTTTTCCCGCTTTGCCAGCTTAATCTCCGGTACTGTAATATTATTTTCTCTGACATATTCACTAATTAATCTTGTAAATTGGATGCCATACTTTTCGAGCTTGAACTTTCCTACGCCAGATACTACAAGCATTGCTTCCTCTGCTGTCGGCAGCTTGACACACATATCCTTCAATGTTGCATCAGAGAACACAACAAAAGGAGGTACCTTCTGTTTATCGGCTATTTCTTTTCTCAGCCGACGCAAGCTTTCGTATAACTCTTTATCTATATTGCTCCCGGAGCTTTGTATTTTAGGTTGTTCCTTTGCAATTAAGCGCTTTATATACAGTTGTTCACTACTAAATAGCAGGCTATTAGCTTTCGAGCTCAGCGCAAGTATTGGATATTTGTCCCCTTTTACAGTTATAAAGCCACCTGAGATCAAATATGCAATTATTTCTTTAATTGTCTCTTTTGAATACTCCTTCATAATACCGTAGGTTGTCAGCTTATCGAAACCCATAGCTTTTAACTTTCCGGAATCTGACCCCTTTAATACATCAGCAACTACACTGCCTCCAAAGCGCTCACCCGTCCGCTTTACGCAAGATAATATTTTCTGTGCTTCTAATGTGATGTTCGTCTGTTCAGTATTACAAATACAATTTCCGCAGTTATCACACTCCTGTGGTAAATCCCGCTCACCGAAATAGTCTAATATATAACTTCTTAAACAACTGTCTGTGTTGCAGTAATCCACCATTTCCTGCAGTTTTTTATAGTCATTGGCTTTATCCGAGTTTTCACTGCTGCCTTCTATTAGAAATTTGTTCATCACCGTATCTGCGGCACTATATAGCAGAATACACTCGGCTTTTTCTCCATCCCGGCCTGCTCTGCCTGCCTCCTGATAATAGTTTTCCATCGTTTTAGGCATATTGTAGTGTATAACATAGCGAATATCCGACTTATCTATACCCATTCCGAAAGCATTTGTTGCTACAATAACCTGTACTCTATCATATATGAATGCCTCCTGGTTCGCTTTTCTTTCACTGTCATTGAGTCCTGCATGGTACCTGGTTACCGCAATACCCTTCTTGTTCAGCTTTTCACATACACTCTCGACAGTCTTCCTGGTCGAACAATAAATAATACCTGAACTGCCGGCATTTTTCTTAACATAATCTATGAGGAAGCCAAATTTGTCGGTTGGCTTGTCCACTTCAAAATATAAGTTTTCCCGATCAAATCCCGTTATCAGGACATATGGCTTTTCAAGCATCAATAGCTTTTCAATATCTTGTTTAACCTGCGGTGTTGCAGTAGCTGTAAAAGCCGCTACTCTTGGCCGCTCAGGCAGCCTTGCTATCATGGCTGCTATCTTGGTATAGCTGGGTCTGAAATCGTGTCCCCACTGCGAAACGCAGTGAGCCTCATCAATAGCTACAAAGGTTATATTCATGCCTGATATAAGCTCCCAAAAGCTCTCAGTATCCAGCCTTTCAGGGGCGATATAAAGAAGCTTATAAACTCCGCATTGTGCGTTATCCATAACCTCCCTATATTCCTGCAGGTTCTGTGAACTATTTATAAATGCCGCCTTGATACCCATCTCATTTAATGTATCTACTTGGTCTTTCATAAGGGAAATGAGAGGAGAAATAACTATTGTTATTCCCTGAAGCACCAGCGCAGGTATTTGAAAGCAAAGGGACTTACCCGCCCCAGTGGGCATAATACCCAATACATCGCGCCCGTTCATTATTTCATCAATTATAGACTTTTGCCCTACCTTGAATGAAGAATATCCAAAATACTCCTGTAAAGCTTTAATCGTTTTATCTTGCATAATACTTCCCCTTTACATGTTATACTTATTAATTCTGCCATTATTTCATATTTTCCTTCACTTATGTTGAACTTATATGAAAATACATAATTAATAAGGTAGGTGGTTGCTTTAGGGGAATAGGGAGCACACCTTATAAGTAAATTTAACAGAGTATTTACCGTCTGGAGATCAAGGCATAGACAGGGAGGGCTACGCTTATTGCAGCCAACAGATATAGCATAAGACTACCCAACACATTCTTTTGTTTCCATGTCCATGTACCGTAGCTTATAGTCTTTATAAAGGAATAGGTTAATATAGCAGCTATAGCTATCCAAGTAAGACTCATTCCTGTCCCTCCCCCGCTCCAGAAGCACCTTCTACCTTTGATGTATATACCATCAATCCAGGTCTTCTGACCTTCACATCAACCTGGACTTCAAAGCTTGTGTCCTTGTACCTATTCAGCCATCCATACTCATCCCATTCTTTCCATGTCAGAAATTTATTTCTGAACTTGTCTCCAAAGCTGCATATATCAGAGTTGAGCTCATCCCTTGTCTTATTAAGAAATCTCGTAACTCCTTCTTTAATATACTTTTCTATTGATATTTCGAGAGTTGGAGTTTTATTCACGTCCTCATAATTGACACCGCTCTGTATAGCTTGTATATCAGCTTCAAGAGAAAGCTTTATTGTTACATGCGGAATATCATCGACCAATTCTCCTTTAATCGAAGGTTTCCTGCTCTGTTTAATGTTCAATACCACATAGTCGTTCTTGCTTTCAGGGTCAGGTATTGTGAAGTATGCATAATTATATTTCCCTGTAGTCATAAGATGAAATGCTGTTTCCTCACCATCCAATTCGCCTACCATTTTATCTTCGTTAAATACCGCCAAACCCATCATCTCTGCCTTTATGTTGCCTACAGTACTTGTATCACCCGCCATAAAATCCCTCTCCATCGGCGTTGTCCTTCCTTTTTCCTTATATGTAGAACCCTTGATGTTTATATCATCACTGGATTTATTATTATTCACTCCTGAAAGCACTGCAAACGCCTGGCTACTGTGCGACCTTATCTTGCTATAGAAGTAATAAAACCTTGAATCTGCAGCAAAACCGTTGTACTTATACCTTTCCATGGCAAACTCATAATACTTAGCTGGGTTAGCTTCTGCCTTGGGTTTAACACTTCTTATAAATTCTTCCGCTGATGTTCTGGATACAACTATATGCATATTGAGCCGGAACTCGCGGCTTCTATACATAGAATTAATATGTTTCTCTACTCCCTCTTCAGCCATCTCCTTAGAGAATACAATAACTTTAGCATGGGACAAGTTTACCTGCCTGCTTAAAAAAGCTTCTGCTATAATCATCCCTGCGTATAAGGAAGGAGCCTCCACAACTACTATAGAAAAAGTCTCCTCACCGCCTCCACCTCCACTTTGTCCCCCGCCTCCTATGTTCTTAGGAATTGCAAGCTGAAAAGTAATTCTCAGAGAATTAGTCTTTCCCTTATCCACACCTGCTGCAATAACATAGGCAATTCTATCTGTTTCACGGGAATCATAGCAGCCGCAGAGAAGGTTAGATATAATTGCCAGCAAAAGCAGAATCGCAGCTTTTTTTCTCATGCTTTATTATCCCTGCCCTTCAAAGACTGTTTTATTCGTGCCGCAGCAAGTATAAGTATTGTCATTCCAAAGGTTATTATCCCTGCGAAATTTCTATAATACTCTGTCTCCAGCTTTATCGCCGACATTAAGTTAGGGGGCAGCAGGCTAATAGTAAATACCAGAATGATAAAAGGAAATATCAGAGGGCGGTAGTACTTAAGATTATAGGTTCTTTTAAAAACATATATCGCTATAAAAAATACAGTACTCAAATACATAAAGGCTGCAGCAATCCATACAACCATAAATAGCGGCTCACTTCTCTGGAAGAATCTCCCAAGATTTACCAACCTGGATAATTGATACATAGGAAGAAAGTTCTCTAGTGCTGCCGGATATGGAAATACCATGCTATAAACAATACAGGTATATACCATAAATATTATGGACACTGTAATTGCCGTATAGCCGGATCTTCTGAAATCTTTCTGACCCCCTAAAAAAGGCACCATATTGAAAAGCACAATAATAGGTGCAAACACGGATATTTTCGGTATGCCTTTAACAAATATCTCATAGGCCCCACTCCCCATTAATGGAAATAAATAATCAAAATTGTAATAAGGAGCAACACCAAAAATTATTATTAAGAAACCTGCAATAATGATAGGTACTGAATAAGCATGCACCCTCGCAATAGCTTCCAGCCCAAAATAGGCTGCTATTAACATCCCCGCAGCAAAAAAAAACAGTATAAAGCTTATAGGTGAAATTGTAAATGCAATTACCTTCATATCCTCCCCAAACTCACGGAGTATAACAGAAACAGCAAATAATACATGTGCAAGTATTATTGTGCCTGCCGCTATTCTTAACGGCACTCCGCCTGTGTACTCTGCCACCTCCAGTATGTCCTTTCCCTCAAAAGACCGGTACAGAAGCTCAATTACCGCAAATGCCAAAAGAGCAAGAAACCCGGCATATAAGCAAAGCATCCAGCCTGCAGTTGCAGCAGCCTCCGCCATCAATCTCGGAAAATTCAGAAATATCTGAAGGCTCATGGTGTTTATCAATAGTGCTGTAATTTCCCATCTACCTATCGTTATTTTGTTTTCCATCCTTTTCTGTCTCCTCCTTGTTCTCCCTCCATGTTCTGCTTTTCCCCTCCTGTCTGTTACTTTTCTTAGTATTTAAGAAATCCGGTGTCTTATCCTGCTTCCATACCGGTGCCTTTATTAAAGCATCTGCAAGCTTTTTGCCGGTCACCGGTCCAAAGGGGGCAAAGAAAGGTACTCCAAAGGATTTGGTGCTTACAATAAGCAAGCCTTGCATAAATATGCCTGTGGTAATGCCCAGAAGTCCAGCCAAGGCTCCCAGAGCAATGTAGGCATACCTTAAAATCCTTATGGTTAAGGCTAGGGAATAATCCGGTATGGTATAACCTCCGATACCGGTCATAGCAACTATTATAATAAGTATCGGGCTTACAATATTAGCGGCAACTGCCGCCTGCCCCAGTATCAACGCTCCGATTATGCCCAAAGTAGGCCCTATGGGACCTGGTATTCTCACCCCCGCCTCCCTGATAAGATCAAAGGAGACTTCCATTAATAGTATTTCAAACACCGAAGGGAACGGCACCCTTTCCCTGGCACCTTCTATGGACATCAGAAGATCGGTAGGTATCATTTCCTGGTGAAAAGTTGTAACTGCCACATATAGTCCCGGCAGCAGCAGCGCCATCAAGTATCCAATCAGCCTGATAATCCTCATAAAACTGCCATATGGAAACCTTGAAAAATAATCCTCGGGAGATTGCATCAATGCTGTAAAAGTCACAGGCATTATCAGAACATTGGGGCTGTTGTTCACTATCACCGCCACTTTCCCCTCTATAAGGCTGCCGGCTGTCTTGTCAGGTCTTTCGGTGGATATTATCTGCGGAGACGGCAGAAAAGTGCTGTCTTCAATAAGTTGCTCCAATTCACCGGAATTCAGAACATAATTAACTTTTATCCCACTGATTCTTCTTTTTACTTCCTCAACCAGAGAATCATTAGCTATATCCTTTATGTAGAGCACTGCACAAGGGGTCCTGCTCCGTTTCCCAGCAGTCATATTTTCTACGATCAGGTTCTCATCCAGAAGGAACTTACGGACGAGGGCTGTATTCGCCCTTAGAAGCTCATTGAAGCCTTCCTGTGGTCCCCTAAGCACCAACTCATTGTTAGGCCTCTCTATACCCCGGTGTTCCCACCCTTTTACATCGGCAATAATAACCGAATCAAGACCTTCTATGAAAATAGCGCAGCCTCCGAAATTTACCTGCCCGACAATTTCCTTTATTTCGCTTGCCATTGTAAGCTGCCCCTGAGGGAGTATATGGTTCTTCACATATGCTATAAGCCCCTCTGCATTGTTTGTAATCTCCATATTTGAGAGCAGCATCAACGGCTGTAGTATGAACTCGTTTATTATAGACCTATCCACCATGCCGTCAATAAATATAATGAAAGCATGATATACCTTATCCTTTGCAGCTATATCGAACTCCCTCAGAATCACATCTCCGCTTATCGGTATGCTGTAAACCTTCTTCATAAGCTTAATGTTTTCATCGAGGGAGCTGTTTATCTTGTTATTTTTGTCCTCATCCTTATTGGCATTGCTGCTTTCAGACTGTTCTCCCTCGTTTTCTGTTTCCTTAAGTATGAATGTTTCTATTTTATCCGGCTCTTTGAAGGTCATTATCTGTTTTATAGTATCCATAAGCTTTGCCATTTCCGCTTTCCCTTCATGTAAAAAAATATATATGGATATTATTCATAAAAATAATCTCAAATATTCATATTTCTTCTATAAGATTAGTATGTGTAAAACAGCAAAAGCAGATGGTTTTTTAAGGAAAGTAAAAGCCCGCCGTTTCCAGCGGGTTTTATCTATTTTATAATTATCCAAGTGAATTATTTTACTGTTTGTGTTTTTCTGCATTTATTTCACTCAGACTTAAAATAAGGTTAAGGATGATCCCAAATATGGCCGCACCTGCAATACAGGGAACTTGCATCCCGAAGAACGGGATACTGCCTCCGAAGCCGTATTGTCCGCCAAGTCCGATAACCATAATGGTAGCTATAATTGCAATATTTTTAGAACTAAACAAATCAACCTTTTTCTCAACCATAATTGCAATACCTTGAGCGGCAATGGCCCCGAACAAGTATACTTCCAGTCCTCCTATTACTGAGGTGGGGATTGAATAAATAGCATTTACAAGCGGGGTGAAGCAAGCAATAATCATAGCGATAGCGGAAGCGGCAATCAGAACCGGAATTGAAAATACCCTTGTTATTGCCATTGCACTGATATTTTCTCCGTAGTTTGTTCCGGCAGGGCCTCCTACAAAGCCGGAAACCATATCGCCGATACCGTCGCCTATCAGGTTAAGCCCTAACTTATCTGCAATATTATATTTCTTATCTGTGCCCTTTTTCTTAGCCAGATCGTTTACATAAATATCAAGCTGGTACACATGTGCTGTTGATTCAGGAATAGTTGCGATTGCAATCGGCATAATAGCAGCAACTGCCATAAGCGATGCTTTTGGAAATGTAAATACAGGAAGTGCGAAAATCCCGCTGTTTGCTGACTCCGGTAAAACTTTAAAAAGATCAATGCCTGTTGTAATACTAATTATAAATGCAGTTACACACCCGAAGATAGGACCTAAAAGAAGCGGCAACTGCCCCCAAAACCCTTTTAAATAAACTGAGAGTAGAATAGTTGAAAGTAAAGTAACAAGAGAAATTATCCATGCCATATTGGCTGCAAGTGCCAGTTGAGATTCTACGACTGCAACCGTACCTGCTGTATCAATTGAAATAGACGCAGCATCACGTAATGCATTTCCTGCAAGAGTAAGTCCGATTACCATTGCAATAGGACCTGTAATTGCAGCCGGAAGAACCTTTTCTATAGAATCTCTTCCGAAGCGTTTTATTATAAGACCTGCTGCAATAGACACCAGACCGGACATTATGATACCAAATTGTGCTACTGCTATTTTTTCATTAAGGCTGTATGTAGCTAGCGCCTCTGAACCCATTAAACTGCCAATTGCAGCTACATATGAAAAACTTGATCCATAATACAGTGGTATTTCCCTTTTGGTAACCAATATAAAGCAAATGGTTGCAAGACCGCTAGCAAAGATAGTTGTTGATATATGGAAGCCTGTGATAATTGCAACAGCTACCGTTGCAGGAAACATAACGACAACCTGCTGTAGTGCGTAAAGCAATAACTTCCATATCGGTGGTTGTTCATCGGGAAGATACCCAATTACTTGTTGATTTTCTGTCATGATAACATCCTCCTTATTTTAATAAGTATATCCCCTGGACAATAAAAAAATCCTGTCTGTGAAACTGCAGACAAGATCATATTTCTCATAAATGTAAAAATACATATGTAGCTATTGTCTTTACTAAATCTTGTCGGCATCACTGTACCAGACTTAAAGATATCTTTTATTCTTAGAAATTGTAACATATGCAAAACTATTTTTCAACATATTTCGATTTATTTTTCAATTACAGCACTGTAATGCCAAATGTGCGAAAATCAATACAATATTTTATTTCTTCAATAGCACTGCTTATTAACATTTTTTGCCGTAATTGTCGTACATAATCCTCCAAGCACTGTACATTTCAATTCCCGTGGCATCATTTGTCCCACTTCGTACATAGCATTAATTACCTCATCCAATGGTATGAACGGATCAAAGCCTCCGATTACCATATTGGCAGATACAACCGCATTTGCCGCTGCTGATGCATTTCGGCTTATACATGGTATTTCAACGCTCCCGCATACAGGATCACATATTAGTCCAAGCATATTCTGCATAGCAAGAGCTGCTGCCCTAACCCCTGCTGTATATCCATAACCCATCATATCTGTTAATGCGGCTGCTGCCATTGAACTCGCCGAACCATTCTCAGCCTGACAACCTCCGGTTTCAGCAGCGAATGTTGCCTGATGGTAGATAAACACGCCAATTAGACCGGCCGCTAATAGCCCCTTGATACAAACATCGCGTTCAAGCCCTTTTTCCTGCTTAAGCGAAAGGAGCACTGCCGGAATTACCCCGCAGGAACCGGCAGTTGGTGATGCAACCACACATCCCATAGACCTGTTATATTCCGTGACTGCAGTAGCAATTACTGTGGCATATTCAAGTATACCGGAGGGTACAAAAGCTCCCTTTTGCATCGATTTATTTATTTCCGCTGCCTTTGGAGTTAAAAACGTGAAATTTCGGTCAGAACTAAGTGCAATCCCCGATCTTACTGAATTCTCCATAATAATAAGTATTTTATGGCAGTAATCAAATATTTTTTTCTCATCCCATCCACTTCGGCACTTTTCATAAAGGAGCGCTGCCTCCCATAAAGGAACATCCTTATCTCCATAGTATTCCGCCATTTCTTTTGCGTTTGTATATGGAACTTTACTTCCATTCCCTGATATCACAGGAAGCACAGGGGACACTGTACATACTTTAGTTATCATTTCAATGGATGCAAACTTCTTAACCATTACAGGATCTATATCTCCCGATAGCTTATAATTTATAACCCCCTTTACACTATTGAAAAAACTATTAAAGCTTATAACTTTTGCATCAAACTCCCGTAAAATATCGTCTGATACAATTCTAATATCATCTGTACCAAGTACAGTAAAAAGCAGCAGCTCATTGCAGTCGCCTTCAATATTAATACCAATTCCATCAATTCCAGTTATTTTGACAGTTCCACCTCCGCATGAAACCGTCTCTATTGTAATTTTTTTACCTTTACCAGTATTAAATTCAATAACTGCCGTATTTGGGTGGCTAAATTTTGTATCCACTATATTGAATGAAATCTTGAAACCTTCTTTATCAGCATAATTTCTTGCCTCCGGAATTCTTTCATCATCCGTATCCCATCCAAGTAAACCGGCTATAAAGCCCAGATCGGAGCCTTGTCCTTTATAGGCACCTGCATACGAACCTGTTTTACTGAAATTAACATCTATTTTTTTTATTCCTTCCGATAGTTCCCTTGCCATTCTTCCAAGTCTTACAGGACCGGCTGTATGTGAACTGGATGGTCCTATCATAACAGGTCCTAATATATCATTGAAAATGTCTGCCTCCACTATATTCAGGCCACCTTTCTTTAAGAAAACTTCAATTAACGGGAAAAAGGCTTTCAATTTAGTTCTTGGAAGCCTTTTTCCCATTGAAATCTAATACATGAATCTTGTGGTTATTTAATATGGCACACAGTTTTTGGTATCTATCAATCATTTGTATTGTGTAATATATTATTCAAACTACTATATATCTTTATTGTGTAATACTATTAATAGAAAATCCCTAAATAAAGTATTTAAAACTTTATTACTGTTCAAATGCTGTAAGCTTGCCATTCTTTACAACCAGTAGAGTATATCCGGGATGTGTGAGGTCTCCATTTTCATCAAATGATATATCTCCTGTTAAAGCCTTAAAATCCTTTGTTCCGCTTAACGCTGTGATAACAGCAGCCTTATCAGCTGCATTTGCCCTTGTTAAAGCATCGGCATACAGTTTGATGGCATCATATGCATAAACTGAGAATGTAGCAGGCTCAATATTGTATTTTTTTGTATAGTTATCAATAAATGCTTTAGCTGCAGGCAATGTTTCAGACATAGGAGGTGTGGTCATGATAACGCCTTCAGCATCAGCACCGGCAACAGCCATAAACTGAGGATCTGCAGATCCATCGCCAGCCAGGAAAGGAACTGTGATACCTGCACTTCTTACCTGTTTCACCAGAAGAGAACCTTCAGCATAAAATCCTGTCCAATAAATAGAATCAGGGTTGAATTCCTTCAATTTAGCTACTACACCGGAAAAGTCTTTTTCACCTGGAGTAAGTTCTTCTCTAAATATCTCTACTTCTGGATTTGCTTTCTTAACAAGCTCAGCGGAAACATCTGCGATTCCTCTAGGGCCTGCAGTGTTATCGGTAATAATGGCTACTTTCTTTGAATCGAATTTATTAAGCATGCAGTCTACGCCAACTTCAGCCTGCTGATCTGTATAGCCTTGAACACGGAATACATTTTTAAAGCCTTGGCGTGTTAAAATATTCGCTGATACTGCAACCAGAATAGTCGGCATTCCTGCCTTATTCCAAACAGAAAGAGTAGCATTACATGCGCCGCTATTATAATATCCAATAGCTGCATCAACATTCTTAGATATGAGTTTATTTGCGCCCTGAACCGCCTGTTGAGGATCTCCGCCATCATCTTCAGCTACCAATTCGAGAGTAGTTCCTAAAACTCCTCCTGCTGCATTTATCTCATCTACTGCTAGCTGTGCCCCGTTTACCATATCCTGTCCGGCTTTTGCACAGTTACCGGTCAGTGGTGCGGAGAAACCAATCTTAATCGGTGATTTTGCGCCACCAGAGCTTGAACCGCCGGTAGTTGAAGTTGCTGTGCTGCTGCAACCTGTAATTGTAGACATAAGGAGAGCAAATACAAGCACCATAATTAGTGAAATTCTCTTTTTTAACATGAATTTTAACATAAAACTTACCTCCTCATTTTTTTATTATTCAAAAATCCGTACTACACAATACAAACCCTTTAATCCAGTCTTAATCTGAATATATAACAGCTATCTTTTCCCTACATACCTAAATATGCCTTTATAACTCTGTCATCGTTTCTTAATTCCTCGCCAGTACCTGATAATACTATTTGGCCCGTCTCCAGAACATAACCTTTTGTAGCCAGCTTCAGGGCACTCTTTGCATTTTGTTCTACCAGCAGAATAGCAATACCATCATCATGTATGACTTTAATCAATTCCATAATTTGATCCACAAGAATAGGTGCCAATCCCATTGAAGGCTCGTCCAGCATCAGAAGCTTTGGCTTTGCAATTAACGCTCTGCCCACCGCAAGCATTTGTTGTTCACCTCCGCTTAAAGTACCCGCCAATTGCTTAGCCCTGTCTTTAAGTCTCGGGAAAAGCTCGTAAACATGAGCTATAGATTTTTTTACCTCTGTTTTGTCCTTCACCGAATACCCGCCGATATCCAGGTTTTCTTCTACTGTGAGAGTACTAAAAATCTGCCTCCCTTCAGGCACCTGAATAACTCCTAAAGGTACAATTTCATGGGCTTTCATTTTATTAATAGACTTGCCGTTAAATAGTACCTCACCCTTGTTGCAGCCAACTATTCCGGATATTGTATTCAATATTGAACTTTTTCCTGCACCGTTACTCCCTAAAAGAGTTACCAATTCTCCTTCTTCCACAGTAAAAGAGATGCCTTTCAACGCATGAACATGACCATAATAAGTATGAATATCCTTTACTTCTAATAAGGCCATTAATTCTCCCTCCCCAAGTATGCTTCAACAACAGCTGCATTGCTACGAATCTCATTGGGACTTCCTTCAGCAATTTTCTTACCATAATTCAATACAAAGATCCTTTCAGAAACTTCCATAACCAAACCCATATCATGCTCAATCAGAAGTACAGTAATACCTAGATTCTTTATGTCCCTGATAATTTTTATTAATTGTCCCTTTTCATCATGATTCAGGCCTGCCGCAGGTTCATCTAATAAAATTATTTCCGGTTCTATTGCCAATGCACGTGCAATTTCTAACCGTTTTTGGTCGCCATAGGGAAGCTTGCTGGCCGCTTGTGCTGCATATTTTTCCATATCAATCATTTTCAAACATTTCATCGCAGCTTCCAGACATTGCTTTTCTTCATCCTTATGGCGTTTGGTTTGAAGCATTGAGTCAAAAATAGTTGATTTTTTGCGGCAATACATAGATGTCATTACATTTTCCACTACTGTCATATCACTGAATATCCTTAAATTTTGAAAAGTACGGATAACTCCAGCTTCTGCTATTTTATGTGGTTTCATACCCAGCATTTCCTTACCGTTAAATTTGACAGAACCGCTGCTTGGAAAATAAAAGCCTGAAATACAGTTATACAGTGAAGTTTTTCCAGCCCCATTCGGACCAATGATACTGTAGATTTCTCCTTTTTTTACGCTAAAATTCAAATCAGTCAATACTTTTAATCCACCAAATTCCAGACTAAGGTTCTCTATTTCTAATATGTTCATATCGCCCTAGACCCCCTCTATCTTATGCTTTTTCGCAGGGAACAACCCTTGTGGCCTAAACAGCATTAACAATACCAGAGCAATACCAAAAATCAGCATTCTCGCGCCTGCAAAATTACGAAGCAATTCCGGCAATACAACCACAACAGCAGCGCCTCCAACTAATCCTTTAGTATTGCTCATACCGCCTATAACCACTCCCAGTAAGAGCATACAAGACAGTGTGAAGTTAAAAGTTTCAGGAGCAACTGCTGTCATTTGAACAGCATATAACGTACCTGCCAGTCCTGCAAACATTGAAGATAAAATGAATGCTAATATTTTTACCCATACAGTATTTATCCCCATCGCCTGAGCTGCATTCTCGTCGTTTCTTGTGGATGCCCATGCCCTTCCTATTCGGGATCTATCCAGCCTGGAAATAGCTACATACGTAGCTACCGCAAATATTAAGCAAAGATAATACATTTGCCAGGGCTGTCCAATTATATAACTTCCTATTTTGGGGGAAGGTATGCCGTAAATACCATCAGCCGATCCGGTTATCTTTAAGTTAGTAAACGTAATTCTCACAATTTCCCCAAAACCTATAGTTACCATTGCAAGGTAATCCCCACGCAACCTCAATGTCGGCCAGCCAACTAATATACCGGCAATTCCGGTTGTGAGCAGAGCAATAGGAATAGTAAGCCAAAATGAAAAATTAAACTTTACTGTAAGGATAGCCGTTGTATATGCTCCAATTGCATAATATGCAGCATAACCCATAGACAGTAATCCGACATTTCCAACAATGATACTTAATCCAAGTGTCAATATTACATATATTCCAACAAGTACTAATAAATTAACGTAAAAGATATTCTTAACAAAAATTGGGATTATACACAACGCTATTAATAGTATAGATAGTAACAAAGTTTTATTTTCCAGGATCTTCCCGCATTTACCATTAAGCTTCATAACCATTACATCCTTTCCGCAACTTTCTCGCCAAGTATGCCTGTAGGTTTAAAAATCAGGACAAAAATCAGAACACAGAAGGAGACAACATCTTTCCATTTTCCTCCGATAAATCCAACGGAAAAAGTCTCCAATGAACCCAACAATATTCCACCAAGGAATGCCCCCGGTATATTTCCTATACCTCCTATTATTGAAGAAATAAATGCTTTCAATCCTAAAGTAAAGCCCATCATAAAATTAATTTGTCCATAGTATAAACCATACATTACTCCTCCCGCCCCAGCTAGACAGGCGCCGATAAAGAATGTCTGAGTGACAACTTTATCTACGTTAATTCCCATTAAGCGTGACGAGTCAAAATTAAGGGCGATAGCCCGCATTGCTTTTCCCAGCAGTGTTTTCCTGACAAACAAATTAATCCCGATCATGAGCAGACTGCATATAAGCAGTATTGCGATTTGTATATAAGAAATTCTTAATATTCCAATATTAATTACCTCTCGTCCGAAATTATTTGGAAAGGCCAGAAATGTTGGACCAAATACAACTCTAATGATATTTTCCAAGGTAAACGAGACACCAAACGAAGTAATTAAAAGTATAATTTTTTTCGATTTAAGAAGAGGTTTGTAAGCCAATAATTCTACAAGCACTCCAACAAGTCCGGAAGCTAATATCGCCATTATAAATACAAATATTAATCCTAGCCAGCCCACACTCACAGAAAAGTAGCCAAGTATTACAAATGCAAAATAACCTATATAAGACCCAATCATGAAAATGTCACCATGAGCAAAATTTATTAACCTTATTATCCCATATACCATAGTGTAGCCTAAAGCTACAAGCGCATATATCAGACCAATAACTAAGCCATTTAAAAGTAAATCTATAATAAGCTGCATTATATTCCCTCCCACCGTTCTATACTTAAGAATGATATTTGTGCCGCTCATAAATAAGTAATGATTATATCTACCTGGAATAAGGAACATAATGTCCCTTATTCCAGATAAATTTCTAAACATGCATATCCATATAGGTTGCAAAACTATTAATTACTTCTTAGTTATACCTTTACGCAGATAAGCATTAAGTTCTTCCTTAGTCATACCACCTATTCCAAGAGCATCAAGTGTATATCCTGTCTTTAAAAGGTCCCTCTTTAACATTGCGCAAGCAAGAATAATCATGGAATCAATAACCGGTGTTGCTACGCCGTATGCCTTGCCTAATTGACTATAAACATTGCAGCCTATCGGAATATCTTCAGTTATATAACGGTTTTCCATGTTGAATGGTCCTGTACCAAACTGAATCGGATCCTGTTGATCAAATGGAATCACATAATCGTGTCCCATGTACTCCTGCCCAAGTAAATTCTCACGTGAGAAGAAGTCTTTCCTCTCATAATTCTGAATTCCTACTCCAATTGCATTAGCCAGATCACATTCTTCAAGATGGAAACTGTATTGAACTTCGGAAATAGAATTGCAGTATGCATGTGAATAGATTGAGAACTTGCCCTTATCTTCACCGAATACTTTTCCGAAATTCTCCATAGTTCCTACACCCAATATTGTGCCAGGGCAATGTAAAACAGGATTTACATTGGAAAAACCAGTATCAAGAGCTGTATCACCGGCAACAGCACCATCGCCGTATGTAACAGCATCCATGGATGGGAGATACTTAGAACTTTCAATGAACGCTTCAGTATCACATGCAGGCATAGCAGCTCCACGGAGTGTTATTGCGCGGTAGTAAACACGAATTCTATTGGTAGTAACTCCACCAAAAATATCAACACGGCTTCCATAGGTAGAACTAGACCAGCCGCCAACAATGACTTTCTTTTTGCAGCCTGCCTCACGCATCATTTTACGCAGTACAAGTGTGCCAAAATTGTCAGGGAATATATGAATAACTTGTCCATCTTCAAGGCAAGGTATTAACTGTTCAAAAAAGCGTCTATGCCCATGCACAGTTGTAGCAACTACAATGCTGCCTGCTCCCTTTACTGCAGCAGCAACATCCGTTGTAACCATATCCATTTTTGCTACGCCTTCACGCTCAAAACCATAAAGGTTTACCTGATCGCCATAAAACTTAATACCGGCACGTTCAACGTTTCTAAGTGTTCTTTCAGCAAACTCCGGCAATTCACAAATTCTTACCTTTGCTCCGCCGAGGGCGCAATCACCTGCTATTGCCTTAGCAACAGCACCTGCTCCCAAAACTGCTATAGGTCTGTCTTTTAAGTATTTCATGTCACTCATAAATTTAACCATCCTTCCATAAATGCATTTAAATTTTTATTTAACCTGTATTCTTTTTTTATAAGCCATGATTGGCTGAATACGACTTTTGTATTACATAAAGTACATCAATTGTATCAATTCAGTTTACATAAAGCAACTTGCTTCTGGTTTTTCGACCATTTTCGACTTTTCATGTTTAAAAATAATACCTTATTAATAAAAAATAAGGAACAATGTCGATTTTTGCATATAATTATATGACTTCTAAATGAAACCATAATATGGCTTATGTGCCACAGTACTCTGAACAAACTTTATCATAGTGATAAAATCAAATACAGGGAGGCTGAGTTCCGCTTGTATAGCTGCAGCATATGGAGGCATATCGCTGCATTCAAGCAGAATAGCTCCTATATCCGCATTATCTTTAACAAGCTGTTTTGAAAGGTCAACCAATTCGTTTGTGACAGTTCCATTATCAAAATGACCTCTCCTCTCCATGACAGCCGAGAATTCCGGAAGATGACCGGCAGATACTATACAACATCTATCAAAGTCTTCCTTACTGACACTGCAAGCTTTAAAAAGGCTCTCAGTTAAGTTGTGACCGTCAGCGCATAGAATGCCTATCTTCTGATTTTTCTTAAGACCTACACGTATCCACGGTATCTGGACAATGCTCGATAGATATATAGGAATATCAACTGCATCTGCTATTCGTTCCTGAAAATGCCCAAAGTATCCGCAAGCTCCGCATACAGCTCTACAGCCTTCTATTTCAAGCTGCTTTGCTGTTTTAATAAGCTCAGGAACTAAAGTTTCATCTCCCGAATGCATACGGGCTTGATTAGCACCCTGTACCCACATATGCCTTACGGGGAAGTCATACGAATAAGCATTTACAACATTACCCGGCATTATTGGGTAATGCACGTCAAGAAGCATGATACCAATCGTATAGCCAGCGACCCATTGACCTTTTGTAATATAATATCTTTTATTTCCATCGCCTGGTCCGATAAAACCGTAGTTTTTTACTATTTCACCCATTTGTTTCCTCCCTTCTTTATATTTTTTACATTAAATATTTATATTAAATGTAAAAGTCTAAGTAAATCAGCGATACTGCTGGCAGTATAGTGTTTCAATTACTTATGGAAGCTTTATTATCCATTATTATTTCATTTTTGTAATTTCCACAATTCCAGTATCTCCATCAACCCTTACATAATCACCTGTTTCAATAAAATCATATATATCCTTGTCAAAATCGGTAACAGCCGGAACTTCAGTAACAACTGCTGCCACCCCGCTTCTAGAGTCCATTTTCGGGAAAATAAAAGCACACGGAGCATTTCCGTTAAGCCTTGCTTCATGAAAATGACACGACCAACCGTTTGAACCTTTACCTCCAGATAGAATGAGTACCTTTCCCTTTATTGACTTACCCTTAAATGGATGTCCTTCCTCAATAATAATGCCTGTTTTTTCATCTATACCTGACCATCCCTGAATAGTATCCCTAGTAGCAAGTGCTTCGCCTTCAGCTTTACCGGGAATAATCCCCCTACCTTTCAATACTATTTTTTCCATACTATTACACCCCCTACTCTATTTTCCCAGATACCACCGCATCCAGACATTCATAAATGGATCTGTAATAAATTCCTGCTTTGGTTAAGGGCCTTATATAATGCGCCTGCTTTGCAGAGTCAAAAAGGATGTTCTTATTATATTCTTCAGGTAGAAAACCGCTTGTAAGCGGGCAGCAGCTTGTCATAACCTGCCCCCCTGCCGCTTCGATAATCTGTGTATATCCACATCTATCAGACATCTCTTTAATTGGAAGCGCAGTCCAAACATGAAAAAGGATACCTGGTTTAGCTTTTTTGTCCTTGATATACTCAGCAATTTGTCTAATTTCCTCTATACTATAATGAGGACAACCCATGCTAACATAATCAATATCAGCCGCTCCTGCGTCTCCCAGAATATTATAGGACTCTAAAAGATCTTCTACTCTAACCTTAATTACCGGATAATCCTTCTTACCTCCAAAGGCTGCCTCCAGAGTTGGTGCTTCCGGAGTCTTTCCAATAATATGGCACATTTCCGGTCCACTTGTTGTTGCCATTGCAGCAAAAAAGTATTTTATATTGAAAATATCAGCTTTGAGTTTGCCACCTTTAATAACTGGAACGGAGTGTGTCGGAAGCTTTCTGCCTATGGTATATCCCAATAGATCCCAATCTTTACTTGTTTTCACCTCAAAATCTATCTCAAACAGATGAGTTCCCAACCTATTGTTCATTTCATGTTTGCCCCACTTGGGAGTTCTTCCGCAAACCGCAGACCAAAAGCCGGCTTCTAATCCATCTGCATTTCCACAAGCGCCCCATAATGAATTCATCAGAGTAACGGCATGCGATTCGCTGGAAACATAGTGTTGTCCCATCATAGGGATGAATCCCACCATATATGGCACACATGTGCCCGCAAGGTTTACACCCTTGTCACGCACATAATCAAGATACTTTTGGTTTTTCTCTGCTCTTTCCTTGGTGATACCCATAAGCTCGTACTTATTTTGATCCATAGGTGCACAATCAGACTGGCAGTAGCATGCAAATTTTTCAAATTTAACCTTTTTATTTGAACTTAAAGCCATTTGCGAAAAAACATCATCTATATCGTCAGGATCGTTCGGTTTGTATGTATCCACATAGCTATGTTCACCACAGAACAAATGTGCCATACTCACCTCACAAAGCTCAGAAGCGCCTAAAACATTTGCATATTGTACTACTTTCTCTATGGCAGCCTGCTTTGCTTTGCCATGCTCTCCGCTAAGCATTTCTTTTTCGTATGGAGTTAACTTAAGCATCTTTCAATCTCCTTAAAAAACATAATGAAAGCTTTTAACAGAATAAATTAAGCTCTGTCCAAACTATTTCAAATCATTTATGCCAGTATTCTTTTTTAATAATAAAAGTTTTATAAAGTTAATAATTAATTTTTCATGTTCGATATAGTATATAGCAACTTATATGCCAAAATGAATTTAAGAATCGTAATTAATTTATGGGGAGAGCTATTTTTATGCTGAATCAGACAGCTTTAAGCTTAACTATCACATTATCATGCAGTAACTGAGAGGCAGGAGCACAATATTCTTTCATAAAATCAGATAACGGTTGATTTTAGTCAATATAAGTCTTTTATATGAAAAATTTTTTAAATACTAATTTTTTCAGTATTTTGGTTGTTCAGCAATATTATGACCTTTGTAATGAGAGATCATTATTTTTTGAAGTCTGATAAATGCAAAATTTTTTTACACATCTTTAATAAACCATCTTGCAGCCACATTTATCAGTTATGTAAAAATATTTTTCTATGCAAAATTTTTTTACATTTACCATTTACATTTTATAAATTTTGTTGTTATACTATATTGAACGCACTTCGGGTATTCCATCAGAGTATAGCGCGAATTCAATGAAATCAATGAAATATTTACGTGAAATCTGAATCAGTCATGTAAAATGTTTTTCACGAAATATATAGTACCAATAAAAAGCACTTTCAATTATTTTGTGAGGAGATAATACTATGGATGACATTCTGAAAAGTCTTAATTTAAGCTATATTGAGCTGGTAGAAGATATTTGTGTACACATTATTGATAAGGACGGAAAAACAGTTTACTATTCCAAGGGATGTGAAAAAATAGAAGGATATAAGAAAGAAGATGTTGTTGGGAAGCATATGACAGAAGTCTACTTGTCAGAGAATAAAAATAAGTTTGACGAGGAAAGCAGTATGCAGCTTAAGGTGTTGAAAACAAAACAGCCTGCTAAAAATGTACCCATGACCTATTATGCTGCTGACAATAAGCTTGTACAGGTTGTAAGCAGCACTTATCCTATAATTAAAGACGGCGTCTTTGTTGGGGCAATGTGTCTTTTCAAAGATACAACCGACCTTATAAATATGAAGTCAGTTATTGAAGATATGAAAAGTATGATACATCGTGAAAATACCATAAAACTTAAAAACGGTACATCTTATACATTTAACAGCATCATAGGGAAAAATAAAAATCTTTTGGATACGATAGAAATCAGTAAGAAATTGGCTAAAGGTACGTCCCCCATTATGATAATAGGTGAAACAGGCTCGGGTAAAGAATTATATGCTCAAAGCATACACAATTACAGCGACTACTCAAAAGGTCCTTTTGTCGCTTTAAACTGCAGCGCTATTCCCGAAACTTTGATTGAAGGCTTATTGTTTGGGACTACCAAAGGCGCCTTCACCGGTGCTACTGATATGAAGGGACTTTTTGAGGAAGCGCAAAATGGAACTTTATTCCTGGATGAAATAAACTCTATGAACCTTATGTTACAAGCTAAACTTCTAAGGGTTTTAGAGGATAAGAAAGTTAGAAGGTTAGGTGGAAACTCTGAAATTGAAATTAACTGTAGAATTTTAAGTGCAACAAATATAAGTGCTTCTGAGCTTTTAAACGTCAAATTTTTTAGAAATGACCTGTATTATAGACTTGCTGCTGCAACTGTTGAAATACCTCCCCTCAGGGAAAGAACTACCGATATTGAAGTACTGGTAGATCATTTCATTAAAGAGAATAATCGTATAATGAAGCGGGACATTCAAAAAATATCCGATACCTGTCTAAATGTATTAAAAAAGTACTCATGGCCCGGAAATGTAAGACAGCTAAAGCATGCAATAGATTACGCTTTTAACTTGATAAAATATGATGATACAGTTTTAGATTTGAACCATTTACCGCAGTATATCTTCAATTCAGTTAAGATGAGTGAGATTGATAATGTACACATTAAATGTGAACACAATGATCTCAAGGCTATCATAAATGATGTAGAGCGAAAGTTGATAACTCAGTCTATTAAGGATAGTAACGGAAACCTTAGTCAAACTGCAAAATCTTTAGGGATTTCAAGGCAAAATTTACATTATCGCATGAAAATACTTAAGGTTGATGTTGACTAGCATCTCTCCTTATCAAAACAGATAGCAGCAGTAACCTCAGTCACAACTGCTGCTACCCCATTTCCGGAATCCATTTTCATTAAACCTTGCTTCATAAAAATGACACAGCCAACCGTTTGAACCTTTCTGACAAATATTATAAAAACGAGTTGAAATTGCATAACATTAATAGTATACTAATTAAAACAAGTACGGTATTAATATATATCGTACGGTATTACAGTACATATATAAGTAAACCTGGCCAACGAAGGCCTCAATAAATATTTAAAAGGGGTGTATTTATGAAAAAGTCTATATTTGACTTTAACGAAATGGTAGCAAAAGGTGAAAAGATAGTCTATATAACAGGTTATGACTATCTTACAGCGAAGATGGAGGAAAAAGCAGGTGTCGATATGATACTTGTAGGAGACTCTCTCGGTATGGTGACACTTGGTTATGATACTACCTTCCCTGTTACTATGGACGACATGATAAGTCACTGCAAGGCAGTCCGCAGAGGAGCTCCGAATACATTTATCGTCGGAGACATGCCTTATATGTCCTACCAGGTATCGGATGAGCAGGCAATTGAGAATGCAGGCAGATTTATAAAGGAAGGTGGTTGTGATGCAGTTAAGTTGGAAGGCGGCGGCCCATTCATAGCAAGCAGGGTAAAAGCTATTAACGATGCAGGTATACTTATAATGGGACATGTAGGACTAACACCACAGTTTGCAGGCCAATTGGGTGGATACAAGGCACAAGGACGAAGTGCCGCTACAGCAGTTAAATTGGTTAACCAGGCAAAGTTACTTGAGGAATCAGGTGCCTTCAGCATACTTGTTGAAGGAGTACCCGCACAGGTAGGAAAGGCTATAACCGAAAGAGGAGGTATCCCTATACTTGGAATCGGAGCAGGTCCTTATACTCATGGGCAGCTTTTGATATATGCAGATATGGTAGGATACTATGACAACTTCACACCTAAGTTTGTAAAGAAATATGCAAACGTAGGTGAAGTGCTGGTTAACGCTTTTAAGGATTATGCTGCCGAAGTAAAAGAAGGAAAATTCCCGATTGAGGGAGAGCATACATATAAGATGAAGGATGAAGAAGTTTCAGAGTTTTTAAATCTTTTAGAGGATAATAAGTAGAACTATATGTTTTGCAATAAACATCTTACATTTCCATTCTAATATTGCAAAATCATATTCCTTGATTTCATAGGTTGCATAATTCTTCTTTGAAATTTCTTTAGTGCAACCTATATAAAAAAAAGAGAATGCCTATTTTATGATAATTAACTCTCAAAGCATTGTATTAATATGGGTTTTTCGATTAAAATGGGTATTCTCTATTGATTGATTAGGCAGAAATTGTTATTATGAGTTTGGAAATATATCTTGATATCGGAATGGAGCATTAGAATGGATGAAGATAAAAAAGGCTTAGTACAGTCTGTAGCAAGGGCAATCCAAATATTGGAGTGCTTTAACCAATATAATGAATTGGGAGTTTCAGAAATCAGCAAAATGATGAATCTCCATAAGAGTACAACCTATGGACTTATAAGTACGCTGGAGAATTATAACTTTCTTGAACAGAATAAGGCTACAGGCAAGTATAAACTAGGCAATGAAATATTCCGGCTTGGTACCAAGGTAAACACAGATATTATCAGTATTGCACTACCATACTTGAATGATCTGGTAAGCAGGTGCCAGGAAACAGTTAATCTCGTAGCTCGTGATAAATGCTCCGTATTATATTTAAAAAAAGTTGAAAGCCCACACTCTATGAGAATATGTACAAAAGACGGAGCGAAACTGCCGTTTTACTGTACTGCTGTCGGTAAATCTATTTTAGCTTACCTGAAAGATGATGAAGTAAATGGCATTATTAGTGAGAACAAGCTTGTAAAATATACGGATAAGACCATTACTGACAAAGACATTCTGCTGCAGCAGTTAGAAAAAGTACGCCAGAAGGGGTATGCGGAGGATTTTGAAGAGTTGGAAATCGGGCTTGTGTGTGTGGCATCACCTATATTTAATCAGCATAATGAGCCTATAGCAGGTATAAGTGTTTCAGGACCTACTTCAAGAATGACCGAAAAACTTAGGATTGAAATAGCAGAAATACTCCATAAATATACACTTGAGATATCTCGTAAGCTTGGATACTGAAAATTTCAAGCTTTCTTTATAGTCTTATTTTTTTGATATCATATAAGAACAGCGTGCGGTAATGCCGTAATGCTATCTTAAAAAGTATTTTGTAAAATTAAATCTTTGCCGAAATGCCACTGTTTTAGCACAATTTGCATTTGTTTTTTACTGACACGACTTAGAATTATATAATGAAGGGATGATATGTATGAATTTTAAAAGTGATATAGAAATAGCACAAGAAACAAAACTTATGTTAATCGATAAAATTGCAGAACAACTTAATATACCCGAAGATTATATTGAATGCTATGGTAAGTATAAAGCAAAGATAGACTATAACCTATTGGCTGAGAAAGAGGATAACAATAACGGTAAGCTGATACTGGTTACGGCAATTAACCCAACACCGGCAGGTGAGGGAAAAACTACTACAACAGTGGGTCTCGGCGATGCATTGATGCAAATTGGGAAAAAAACTGCTATCGCCCTTCGTGAGCCATCATTAGGTCCTGTATTTGGAGTAAAAGGCGGCGCAGCGGGAGGCGGGTACGCCCAGGTTGTACCTATGGAAGATATAAACCTTCATTTTACCGGGGATATCCATGCGGTGACTGCGGCCAATAATTTACTGGCTGCTTTAATAGATAACCATATTCAACAGGGCAACAGCCTGAAAATAGACAGCAGTAATATCACTTGGAAAAGAGCTCTTGACATGAACGACAGACAGCTCAGATATATAGTAAGCGGTCTTCGTGGTAAAGCTAACGGAGTGCCGAGAGAAGACAGCTTTGATATAACCGTGGCATCCGAAATAATGGCAATATTATGCTTATCCAAGGACATAGATGATCTGAAAAGTAGAATCGCAAGGATTGTAATAGGCTATAATTTAGAAGGGAACCCGGTAACAGCAGGAAAGTTGAATGCCCAAGGAGCTCTTGCAGCGCTGCTTAAGGATGCCCTGAAACCAAACCTTGTTCAAACCCTTGAACATACTCCGGCTTTTATACATGGAGGGCCTTTTGCAAATATCGCCCATGGGTGTAACAGCGTTATGGCTACAAGAATGGCATTAAAGCTTGCAGACTATGTAGTTACCGAAGCAGGCTTCGGTGCAGACCTAGGCGCTGAAAAATTTCTTGATATAAAGTGCCGTATGGCAGGACTGAAACCCGATGCAGTAGTCATCGTAGCAACAGTAAGAGCATTGAAATACCATGGCGGAGTTCCTAAAGCAGAACTTGGCCGGGAAAACCTTGAATGCCTGGAAAAAGGCTTGCCAAATCTTTTGAAGCATGTTGAAAACATAACAAAAGTCTTCGGCTTGCCTGCAGTAGTAGCAATAAACAAGTTCCCGACAGACACTGAAGCTGAGCTTAAGCTTGTATACGCAAAATGCAGAGAATTAGGGGTGAATGTTGCCCTTTCAGATGTGTGGGCAAGTGGCGGCAAAGGTGGAATCGAACTGGCAAAGGAAGTTTTAAGACTCACCCAGGAATGTAAAAACAATTTTACATACAGCTATGAACTTGACAATGGTATAAAAGAAAAAATAGAAACCATTGTAAAAAAGGTCTATGGAGGAAGCGGAATAGAACTCACATCGGCTGCTAAAAAAGAAGTAGAGCAACTGGAGAAACTTGGCTTTGGGAAGCTCCCTATATGTATAGCAAAAACTCAATATTCACTTTCAGATGATCCCAGTAAATTAGGGCGCCCCAATGACTTCAAAGTTGGAGTAAGAAAAGTTAAAGTATCTGCAGGAGCAGGTTTTATAGTTGCATTAACAGGAGATATAATGACTATGCCTGGACTTCCGAAGATACCGGCGGCAGAAAAAATTGACGTAGACAATACTGGGAAAATATCAGGGCTATTTTAAAAAGTATTAGGAGGTCAAGTATGCTGGAAAACAAATGCAGTGAATTTATAGAAGCCCTTGCTTCAAAAGCACCTGTACCGGGAGGCGGAGGAGCATTATGAGCGAAATACTTAAAGGAAAACCTGTAGCACAGGCACTTAATGACAAGATTAAAGATGAAGCTGCTGCTGTAAAAGCAAAAGGAATTATTCCTTCAATCGGCATTGTACGAGTGGGTGACAGGCCTGATGATATAGCTTACGAAAATAATATAAAGAAGAGTTGTGAATACACAGGTATAAATTGCAGGGTATTTCAGGCAGCTTCCGATACTTCTATGGAAAAATATACTGATTTGATCCATAATCTGAATGCCGATTATAGTATTCACGGAATTTTACCATTTCGCCCCCTCCCAAAACATCTTGACGAGGAAGTACTAAAAAATATTATCGATCCTAAGAAAGACATAGACTGTGTAAACCCAGTAAACCTCCAGAAGGTTTTTTCTGGAGAAACGGATGGCTTTGCTCCATGCACTCCCTCAGCGGTAATGGAAATATTGAAATATTATAATATCCCTCTTAAAGGAGAAAACGTCGTTGTAATCGGCAGGAGTCTTGTAGTCGGAAAACCCTTGAGCATGATGATGTTAAGTGAAAACGCTACAGTTACAATCTGCCATTCCAGGACAGTAAATATACCTGACTATACATTGAGAGCAGATATAGTGGTAGCAGCAATCGGGAAAGCAAGGTTTCTGGATGAAAAATATTTAAGTGAGAAAAGTGTCGTAATTGATGTAGGGATTAACGACAGCGGAAATGGAAAGATTTGCGGAGATGTGGATTACGAAGCAGTCCGTGACAAGGTTAAGGCTATAACCCCGGTTCCCGGCGGGATAGGTTCAATTACCACGTCTATACTATTAAAACATGTAATTATAGCATGCAGAAAACAAGTGCATTAATTTCATTAGCCTAAGGGTAGTCTGACTACCCCATTAACTTATTAGCCATATTGATGATAAACTTATCTGCTGTTTATCATCAATATGGCTATTTTTTTATCTTGGCAGGTATGCTGCCGTGCTATGAAGCAGTATTTTCATCGTCATATTCCAGAATATTATTGCCATCCGACAACTGCATTTTCATGTACTGAACAGCTTCCTCGATAAGATTGTCCAATTCTTTCTTTGTTATAAGGAAACGTATCAGTGCCGGCAATACAATATAAGCCCCATCGACTACCATAGCATACTTCAGCTCACCTGTTCCGGAGCCTAGAGCCTTCTCCGCCTGTATGACCAAACCAAGAATGATCTTTTTGACGGCATCACGCTTGCCTATACGGTATAGATAAACAAGTGTGAGAAACATCGTAATTACAATAAGAATATTTAACCAATTGAATTTTATAAAATTAAACATACTATTTCCCCCTTAATTTTTGAAAAAATAAGTGACCAAAGCTGTCACCAGCACGGCCACTATTGTTTTAACCATGTCATCCCAGCGTTTTGCAGGTTTTTTCTCTATTATATCGATTTTGCCCACAATCTGCTTGATGCTGTCCTTGATCTCATTCAGTATCTTAAAAATCATCTTGATTTGCTCTTCACCTACCGCATTGCCCCGTTCTACCTCTGCAACCCGGTCCTGCAAATCCTTAAAGTCTTGCTCCAGCCCCATCAGCCTTTTTTCCAGGTTTTCGACTTGAATACAGTCCTTGCAGTGTTCATTCATCATGTATCATCCTCCATTTTGGAAAAAGCAGCACCCTGTTAGGGTGCGCTGATGTGTTGTGTAAGTGTCCTTATTCGCTACTTTACCAATACTTGAATAATGTTATCAGCTACCCTTTTCATAACTCTATAGCCACTTATACTATTTGTGGCAATGCCATCATTATTTGGCATACAGAATCCATTCATTACGCAAGTACCATCATCTCTCACAAGAAGTTTTCCCATCATTCCTATAGCCGACCACTCTTTCCTATGCTCTCTTGACACATATTCCTGTGCCGGGTTCCAATCGGGATTATAAATAGGTTGCTTTTCTACCCTTTCAGGTAAAATCTCTATTACTTCGTCATAAGCTTCTTTTATCAGTGTCTGTTCAATTTTTTCCGGCTCAACAATATAGCCGTCAACATCAATAATAGCAGGTATTGTTGTATAGGTATATTCATCCTTGTGATGCAGAATATTTGTCACAGCAGGAACTGTCACATCATGGTATTGCACTCTGCCCCAATCATCAGTTACATATTTCCCTTGCCATGCTTCGAAGTTATCACCAACTATAGATGGAGTGACTGAAACAATCCCCAGGACATAAGTATCCGCTGCTAAAGCCCTTCGTATTTTATCTCCGTCAAGCGTTACAAAGTACCCCACTCGGTCTTCAGCATCAGGATTGCCATCAAGCCATTCAAAATATTCCGCATAGTCTGCTCCTGTACTAGCATATGCACCGTCAGCATAAGTTTTTCCGTCAAACATTACCTTAAAAGCGAGTCCTCTTGATGCTTCTCCATTCCCATTGCCTATCAATAATGCTTCTGCGGTGGCTGAGAAAGCTGTATCTGAAGCCGTTGATATTGTCCCATATTGACCAATGCTTGTTTGCACATACCTCGCTTGGTTATATGCCCCTCTTACGTATGAATATGATCCACTTGCAACATTATGATATCCTTCTGCATGTGCAAGCTGACCGCTAACCGTATTATTCGCACCTTCTGCGTGTGATGTATCTGCACTAACAATATTCGCATTTCCTTCTGCATGCGCATTTGCGCTGCTTACTGTATTGTTCGCACCTTCCGCATGTGAGTATGCACCAGATACTATGTTACCATTATTTTCAGCGTGGGAATAATCACCACTCGCAATGCAGGAATATCCTTCAGCATGTGAACCCTTGCCTACCGCCCAGTTCAGATATCCTTCTCCGTGAGAACCGTAATTCCCAGTTCCTGGTTTTAATGCATATGACCAGTATTGTATCGGTGTTGCTCCTGATACGGTAAGCACAAGCCCTGCAATTGCTGTTATTGTGGCAGCAGTTATTCCTATCGGTTGGGAGCTGTCTTGCATATAAAGAATATCATTTACAGCTAAACCTGTTACGGTATCTAATGTTATGGTTTGCCCTGAAAATGCAGTTATTTTGTAAAGTGTTCCATGTCCTGCTGTGACTCTTGATCCTTCAGCGTGTGCTTCAGGAGCTAATGCTGCGCAGCCGTACCCTTCTGCGTGGGCATAACTGCCAATAACTTTCACGCTGTATCCTTCTCCATGACCGTCATATCCGCTTACGGTGTTACCAGAACCCTCGACGTGTGAATAATCTCCGCTGGCTACATTGTTGTAACCTTCTGCATGACTTCCGCTGCCACTCGCTACTGTTGCACCGCCTTCAGCATGTGATGACGGACCACATGCTATAGTTGATCCTCCTTCAGCATGTGAGGATGTCCCACTTGCTGTTGTTAAATTACCCTCTGCGTTTGCATTTGAACCAGTTATTGTAGTCCCATTTCTTTTGACATGGCCACCATCAGCCTGCGCCACAATATCTGTCACATGTGCAATAACATCATCGGTCACAGTAATCAAATTAGCTTCTATATCTGATACATCAACTTGTATGTTATTAACCGTCTTAACAAGCTCGTTGTGGTTGTCCCTCAGATTTTCGGTGTACTCGGCTGTAAGGGTTACTTGCTGTGAGTCGTATTCTTCATGCAGGACTTCATATATGACTTCATAAGTTGCTGTGGGGTCATATTTTTCTGGTGAAATTGTGGCATCTTGTATACCATTAATATGAGGGCTGGCGGATGTTCTTATAGTCCAATTGTAAGTGTCATCTGCCCTATTTTTTAAGATACATATTATTGACCGTGTTTTATATATAAAAGCACAATTTTTGATAGATGATTCATTGTTGTTTATATAATAATATCCCATACCGATATGATACATCGGATTTGCCTTTTCTTTTACAACCCCTGTAGCAAGACTTATAGTTGTCTTCCCCTCAAATACCCCAAGCCCATTAATAGGAGTATCAAGTACTTCTTCTATTGGAGTTACAAGTGCGTACCATAATGTAGCCCATGCCGTCCATCCATCGGCCTTAGTAGTCGGACATACCGATACTGCTCCAGTATTATCGGTTGCATCCCATATTGTCCATGTCTTTATACCTGCGCCATTATATGGATTTCCGAATGTACCATTGTTCATTTTCCAGCCGTTCATCAAGGCTTTTATTTCGGCTGCTGTAGGGGTATAATCTTCTCCCCAACCGGAGTCTGCATCGGTTATACCTAAGTACAGATACGAATTAAGATTAAAAGTATCAGAAGATGATACCGAACCATTCAAATGCACTATTTTGCCATCGTATTTCATTATTTTTGCTTGATATGCAATTGAATCTGGGATACTTAACTTTATAGTTTTAAAGCCTGCGGCATCTGCATTAAAATTCCATGCTAAATCCCCATCTAGTACAATCTTTTCAACCTTCCTTAGTATACGTACCCTAGCATTCTTGTAGCTTAACTTATCTCTATATGAATCTATCCCTACAAATTCACCGTCAATGAGGAGTTCTGCTTCATCATATGGTTTATATTCGGCTGGAGCAACAGTACCTTCAATAAGACTAATATGATCTGCATACCCTGTACCAATTTGATTATTTATCATGTACAAGTATATTACTAAGTTCGAACCAGTATTAAACGTACCAACATAATCCCTTATATTTATACCACCTGTGACTGCCGTTAATATGCATAAATGCGTACTCCCCGATACATTTCCACTTAGGTAATAATCAGTATTTGGTTTAACCTTTCTTTTTTGGTATACTCCTACTCCTGTCATAGTAGTAACCAATTTAAACATGCCATTTTCTATTGAAAGCTTTGCCTGGGAGTTATAAGGTGTCCAGTAATTTATACCCTCTTCGCAATTACCATTTCTTACAAGGTTTTCACCTACAGCCTTAATATCTAGCCCCATCATTGGTTGTATGCTATTGACATATGGGTATTTTGCAAGTAGTTGGTCTACTGTGAGATTACTGTATTCGTCTGCGGTAATTTCATTTACCATTATTCCGTCTACAGCAACACGAGTTCCAATGCCGTTTGATATCCCTCTGATGTACGGTCGAATACTTGTTTCTCCTGTTAAATCAGATGGCTGTAGTTTTATACCGACCCTTGTAAAGATTGTGCCTGTTATAACATCACTTAAACTACCTATCTGTGTAAGTGTAGAGCCTTTATAAGTTCGCATATGTACACTTGATGCATCAATATTCCTAATGTAAGCTGTTACTAAATAATATTTGGCAGCATCTATAGGGTATTTCCCGGTGTCTGCATAGGTTACAAATGGATTAGTTGCCTCAACCGTTGATGTAAGAATAATTGAATTATTGCCAAACACTTTAGTTGTAGAGTCTAATGCAATAGTACTACTGGCAACTATAAAATTTGTTGTATTCTCACAATCTCCGACACTACCTCCAGCATTCACAACCAACGGGCTTGCTTCCATCTCAAAGTTAAGCCCACCATTGACTTTTGCATCTATAGACGTTACAAGTGTTGTGTTTGAGAGTGATACTTCACCTGATGCTACAGAGTTTTGTACTTCGCTTTGCAAAGACACAATTTCTGCATCATGTGTCACGAGTGTATCATCTTGCACTTTCTTATCTGTGTCGATTTTATCCCAGTTTTCATTGAGCATCGTCTCAATATTAAAATAGTCATTACCTTCTGTAGCCGGGTCCTTCTTAAGTAAATTTAAATTAGTCGTATAATTTGGCATTGCTTTATGCACCTCCTATATTATTGGTTTAAACGGTGAAAAATCCGTTAAGTGCTTATTTTGTATTTCACTGATCGTAAGCTGCTGTACCTGATTTAGTATAAAATAGATGTACTCATATTCAAATGGCAGATGTGCCGGTCGAAGCTCTCCAATCGTATTTGTCAGGTCTCCCAAATTGGGCGGTGCTCCCAGGACATTTGCAAATTTGATATGTATAATGCCATCCGGGAAAGTTACCTCAACATCACCGTTTGTATATGCATCTGCAACAAGCTTGATTAACACAGCATCCGCCTTGCCGTTCCCCCTCATCTTGCTTTTAACGACAGAACGTCGGTCAGCTAAAGGCTTACTGACATCAGTTTGCAGTCCCAGTTCCTTTTCATATATGGCTAGTCCCCAGGTTGCCTTATCAATATCCAGCTGAGCTTCAATATCACTATTGGCTGTTAGTATACTGTCAAATTCAGCACCCTCGGATTCCATCATTTGTCCAATTACATTGGAATTCCTCCAATGAGGAGGCAGGTAGCCAAGCATTTCGTCCTTACGCAATGGTAACCACCCCCAATAATGGCACTTCATTGTCTACAAGCGGTATGTTGGCTGTACCCCCATTAATTCTTAAATCTATATAATCACCTATCCCGGTATTATCCAGAAGTCTATACCCAATCTGGGCATAGCTTACCTCAGTAATATCATCACGGAAGCTAATAGACCTGAAATATTCCCGTAGCTTTGCGGAAACATTGGCATTTCTTTGTTCTTCGGTGTAAGCCGGATCTTTATTCAAGGCTGTAAAATTTACATTTATTGTCTTCCCACCTGCGCTCACTACCGTACAATAAGCTCCCACAGGGGCGACTCCTTTACCTTCTCCTGCTGCTCCGGGATCAATGTAGTTTTGTACGTTTGAGACCACTTCAGCACTTGCAGGTTCCCTGTTGGCATCAATAAGTACAACCTTTACCGTATTGTTTCCGTTCCATAATGGTATTACCTTTGCATCTCCCACCCCGGTCACTTCCTTGGCCCACATTTTATACTGCGATTTGTTTCCGCTTGTAGGAGGCGTCTTGACCCTTTCATAGTATCTTTGCAGCAGATCTTCATCCGATTCGGCATCATAGCCCCCTTCTGTCGGCTCCAGATTAGTAACGGATGTTATACCCGGGATAGAAACAGGCATATACTTTATGGTATTTGCCGGTACATTTCCCTCTGCTCCTGCAGCTACAGCCTGAATATGAACTATAGCGCTTCCGCTTACAGCTACACTTTCAGTTGCTTTAAACTGAATGCCGGACTCTGTTTGGAACAAGTCCCCTTCATTGATGCTTCCTGTTCCTGTTGCTTCAATCTGGCCCCCAGCATAGGTTGCAGGCTTCCGGGCTACTCCGGTTCGTTGATATATCCTTTGTGCCAGCTCATCTCCGATAAGCGTTTCAATACTCATTTTTTCAATAGTATTATCAAGTGCTATATACACCTGTTCCAGTTCCAATACGGAAGGCTCAATACAATCGTATATCATGCCGCCTTCCCTTTTGTCATAATCGCTGCTGACCTTGTCAAGCACTCTTTTCCTTATTGCCTCAGCAGTTTGATTTTCATACAAGTACCTCACCTCCAAAAGATAAACCGTCTACTAAATTAACAGTAAATGCGACTTTCAGTTTGCTTTTCAACCTCTCGAAACTAAAATCGGTCACAGACTTGATATAGTCATGGATCTCCAAGGCTTCCCTGATAGCACTCTCCACCTCGGCGATAAAAAACTTATAGGGAAGCTGCTTCTCAATAAGGCTTTCAAGCTCAATACCGTGGTTCTGATAAATCAGATACTTGTACTTTTCCGTCAGGAGCGTTGAATATACCCATTGTTTTACCGTATCTGCCCCTTCTATTGTTACAACCTTCCCATCACAGAATACAAATTCTCCTATCTTGAAATCGAAAAGAAACGATTCTCCAACCTCCTGGTTCGTGTCAATTTTCAATGAATCATAAGTTAACTCCGGAAGCATCATACCACCACCCTGTCCATTACAAAATACTTTTGCCCGTCTGCTGAGGGAAGCATTACAACCCTGTCATACTGTTTCAATCCATAATGGTGTATAGTCATAATAATCTGTCCATTCATCATTACCTCTTCATCATATTCCGTAAGCCTTTCAGCAATAATCAAATCATCACTATCAAGGCTGAAATTTATCCCCTCTGGTTCTATAACCATAGGTACAATACTCTTTACCGTACCCATTGCAAAGGATATTGCCGGTTTGTTGTCACGTTCTTTAAAAAGCATTGCCAGCTCCGTTATTGCATCTGACATCTACGACACCTCCTTCAGCGTTAATGTCATTGTATGATTTGCCCCTTCATAGTTATGGGTGTCCGATGTAATTTCAAAGGAACCCGAAAGTCCGGTCTTTTTTTCCTCGATTTTAACATAAGTACCTGTTATACATTCGTTGAAGCCTATACACTCAATATCCATTTCTTTAAAAACCCGTCCAAGCTCTTTCAGCATATCCTTTGCTTTTGTTATGCCCTTCCCCGGCTCCTCCTCAATAACGTCCTGCAAAAGACCATATTTTTTAATGAGCACATCATCTTTTATAACCGTAATCTTGCTGCCTTCGATGACCCTGATGGAATTTTTCATTTCTTCGATACTTTCTTTCGATGTTGCTTTTATAATCACATTCCCATCAAGCACCCACTGTAAAACCTGTTTTCCCTTTTTCTCCCGGTATAGCTTCGCTTCCTTGAAAAATAGGTTATAGCCGGAATCCAGCTCAGTTATAAGCTCTGCCAGTCCCTTTTCCCGTAAAAGCAGCTTTTTTACCGGTTTACTGCCTTCTATATTTCCTACAGGTATGTTGAAACGGCTGCACAGAGTTTCAATTACAATCTTGTCTGTTGTTTTTTCAAACTTATAGTCATCCTTGCTTTTATCCAGGTAAATTAGGGGATCAAAGGCATAAGGCGTTATGGTGTCCTCTGTGGTCTTGAAGGTTGTAAACACGATGCCCCTGAAAAGCTCCTTGCCTTCATCCTGCAATACCAGCCAATCGCCGGGGGATATGCTGAAACTATTGACTGTAGTGATATCAAGTCTCCTGGACAGTTGGTCTTCTGAACCTTGCCAAGTAACCTGGCTCACTATTTCGGTAATATCTGTCTTTATACCATTTCTTAAATGCGAAACCACAAGCGTGCTCATAACTTCAACCTCTGCCCCACCAGGATCAAGTCGGATTTCAGCTTGTTCTTGGTCATAATTTCCTTATATTTTCTGCCATCCCCGTATACCTTCCTGGCTATCTTCCAGAGGCAGTCTCCTGCTTTTACTACATATATACCGCCAGGTGCAGCTTGATCTTTTCTGCTTTGCTCTTCGTCCTTGGTAGCTGCTACCACTTTTTTTCCTTCCGTAGTCGGCTTCAATATATAGGATCTATATTCTCTAAGCTGCAGCTCATATTTGACATCCCTGGAGCCTCCCTCTTCTCCATATGTCAGATTCTCAATTACAACCGAAATATTGATAGTGGTATCTGTTATGATTAGCCTAATAGCTTTCTCTAGTGCCTTCCACCGCTTCAAAATGCTGATGTACTCATAAGGACTTTTAGCATTAAGGATATCAGACATTTCAGTATCTTCCATACAATGAAGATACCGCCCGTTCTCTGCAGGAAAATGGGACTCCAATGTAACTTCGATGAGCTTTCCCTTGCCGATCATGCAAATCTCCCCAAGCCCGATAGTATCAACAGTTGTAACGCTGCTTCCGTCACTAACCTTGAATACAGAGGGATTAACAGGCAGTTGGATACTTTCCTTTCCATCGTTGCTGTAGAATAGAAACTTCATTTCAACCCCTCCTTACACATTCGCAAGTACCAGCTTAAGCCTAGGCATCATTTCATTCATAATTTCATTTGTTGATTTATTAACACCATTGATGTTTATGGTAAAAGCTTGATTTTGCACGTTAGGTTTGCTGCTCTGCAGATTTGTTTGCGACACCGTATGTGTTTTTGACCTGCTATTCACTCCGTCATCTCCATTTTGTAGGCTCCCATCCATCGTAGCCGGCATTCTAAGTGCATCTACCGATTTGTGAGATATAACAGGTTGACTCTTTGCTAATGTTTCTTCCTTCTTTCCCCAAAATGCACCGGCACCACCGCCTCCGCCGCCACTGCTGCTACTCTCCTTGTCAAACCACTCTGCCACTTTTCCTACTTTATCGGCAACCCAGCCAATAGCACTTCCTAAACCTTCAAATATCGGCTGGACAAATGACCACACATTTTCAATGACCGCTTGAATCCCAGGGAAAGCCCATTGGAAAATATTGAATAACAACATTGCGCCATTTGCAATGAGTTCCATAACAGGTTGTATAAATTCCCATGCTGTAGCCATTCCACTTTTAATACCTTCCCAGCTCGTTACAAACACATCTTTAAGGAAATTTGACTTTTCTCCTATCCAGCCAAATTTTTCTCCTATTAATCCGGCAATTTTATATACACAGTCTATTGCCAGGCCAATTCCCGATACAATTCCTTCTCCAATAGCATCGAGAGCCGGACTGTACCTGTCAATGAGCTTGACAACACTCTCAAGTGCCGGTTTTAACTTTTCAATGATGCCGAGCCCCATATCCTGCAGCTTATTGTTTAACTTTCCTTTAATGACTGATACCAGACCAGAGCCTGTACCTGATTGAGCTTCGGCACCTCCCTCAAATCTTGGTTTAAGCCTCTGCTGCACTACTCCTTTAAAGCCAAGCTTATTGAGATCTTCCTGGGAGACATTCACGTTAAAATCCTTCAAAGCTTCTGTTTCTCCGCTCTTAGCTGCTGCCAAGGCTTCCATCGCTTCTGAAACAGACTTTCCGGGATTCATAGCCGACATATCCTGAGCTACCTTTACAAGCTCCATAGCTTCCTTTGTGTCTCCTCCGGCAATACCTACAGCTGTTGTGCCTGCAGTTATAACATCACTTTGATCCGTACCGGCTCCTGCTGCGCTGTTACGTAGTTGCTTCATATAGCCGTCTCTCTGCTTCTTTACTTCTGCTGTATCCATATTGGAATTGTTCGTAGTAATTGCCTGATCCATATACAAGTTCTGCTTTTCCAACTCAGCTCCGGACTTAACAGCTTCGCCAATGCCTTTTGCAGCTATACCGGCTAATCCTGCAATTCCTGCTTTAGCAAAGCCAAGCATAGCTCCGCCAGCTGTTTTGAGCCCGCCTGCTGCACTGCTGACAAAACCCTTGACATTACTAAACCCGCCTGCAACTTTGCCATAGGCACTTTTTCCTATGGAAGATACAGATGCAAGCATCTTACGTGGTTTTGCCGTAAGCGTCTTCAATCCATCACCAGCCATATCTTTCACTGCTATTGACTGATAAGATATTTTCTTTAGCGACTGTAACTTTTGTTTGATTTTTTCAATAGGCTTTTCGGCCTTAAGCATAGCTTTGCGCATGAAATCCTGCACGCCTATATCAAAGCTTTCTTTACTGATTATTGCTGCAAGTTTTACTTTTAAGACCTTCTCGTTAGTCCATTTCTTCATGTTGCTCATACTTTTCCCAATAGAGCTTGAGGATATATTTGCTTTTATGTTTTCAAATTTCTTTTCCAACTCTTTACGTGCTTTTGCAACTTCTGCATTTTTTACCTTTGCCTTAAGTAACGCCTCAATCCCAACTGATCGAGTATCCTTGAAGCTTATTACCGTCTTCAATTCACCGACTGCCGACATTACACCACCTCCTATATCGGAGTACTACCGGGCAGCTTCGTAGACCGCCCGGTTCTCCTCTTCCAAAGCTTTGCTCATACTGGCATAGTAGAAAAGCTTTTCTGTATAGCTTCGGCTTAAAATCTTCTCAGGTGTTATTCCCTTTTGAAGGTAGTAATGGAGCATATACAATTCTCCATTACTATTGATTAGTTTTTTATATCATCTACAACCTTTACACTGTCTATATAACCTGCCAGCACAAGGCATTCCTTGGATATGGCGGATATTTCCCCCGGCTCGAATACCTTGGCTACTATCTCCATCGGAGACACAACTCCATACGCTTCCTGGAGCACCTTATCCTTAAGCAGCGGGTTAGTTACACAATTATAGACAATATATTCATCCGCTTCTTCAGAGTTATCCATATCCAAGGCTTCAAGGCATATAGACCTATCCGGCTTCTCAATGGTTATAGTTCCACCCAGCGATTTGACAAACAGCTCTCTTGATTCCTTTTTTGCTGTTTTTGACTTGGCTGCTCTGGCTAGCAGCTCCTCCAGAGTCACTTTTTTCGGAGTTTCTGCAGTCTCCTTCGTGCTAAGCTTTTTCATTGGTCTAACCCTCCTGTACTGCAATCTGATCCGGGAATGTCACATCAGAAGGTGTAAACCCGAAGGGATATTCCCTTTCAAGCTTCTGCCCCTGCTCAAACTGCATGATTGTTGCTTCATTGAACCAAACATTGTTTATGACAACCCGCTCGGTGCCATATGCATCCGGGTCTGCCAGCTTCCCGATAAGCTGGCTTCTCGGGTCCTTGCCCTTTGTCCAGGCGCCCACAAGCTTTTCAAGTCCTCTGCTGTAGACCTTCTTCACCTTCATGGTGCCTTCGCCCTTGAGCCCTGTAATCTTGCTCTCAATATCAAGCTCGCCAGCCATCAGCACGTCTTCCCTGTTGGCTGTGACTTTTGCTTCAAAGCTCTCAATTTCATAAACCAGTTCGCCGTCCCACCAAATTTGTCCCCATCTGCCGTTAATTTGTCTGTTTCCAGGTATTTTTCTTGCCATTTTTTCTTCCTCCATTCTACATTGCTATTGTGAACTGCAAATCTTCCATTGCATCCAGGAATTTAACCGCAGCAGCCGCAAACACCGAACTTCCGGTAGATGCTTCCTTGATCTGCTGCTCATCCATTTCTGTTACATCGATTCCCTTGCCTATCAAATAGGTTCTCTGTGCTTCAATATCAATCGAAGCTAAATTATCATAGCTTGAATCCAGTACATCCATCCTGACAAGTTCCCTAAAATATGCATTGACCGCTGCCAGGAAAAGAACCTTATTATCGTAGCTGTTTACCACATTTCCTACATAACCGCCGTCAAATGTATCCCTGATATCATCCCTGACAAGATCCACAGCATCAACGATCTTAATCTTTTTAAAATCTTCACCCTTTGTAGCCGTGGTCGTAACCAATGAGTTGACAGCCCTGCCGATTTTGATCTTTTCTCCGTCATTTACAAGAATCAGCTTGCCGGCATCAATGTCTGTATCCGGTGTGGTAGATTCCGTAATACTCTCAACCTCAGACAGTACATAATAGGTCGCACTTCTGCTGAAAGGCATTCCTGCCAAAATCCCTGCAATTCTTGCACAGTATTCAGTCGTGCTATAAGTTTTGCTCCCGACTTTTATATCCGCTGTTGTAAAGTTTATTATCCCTTCGTGATCGCTTACTGAAGAAGGCAGCACTGCCTTAAATGTCTTCTTATCGTTATTTCTTTCACCTTTAATCCAAGTATCTACCGCAGTTACCTGCCCTGCCTCTATCCCCGGTATCGCCAAGTAATTCCACTTCTTATTTTTAAGCCTCAGCAGCGCATCATTGTAGTCTGTTGCTGCTACCGCCACTCGCTCTACTAATACGATGGACGGTGCACCCATGAACACCTTCTCGATATAATCCTTGTTTGCAGTTGTCCAATCTGCTGCATCCACTTCAGCGATACTGCCATAGGATTTGCTGGTAAAGGATGTGTCCGTGTCATCCTTCAATATAAGTGCAACAATCCCCCTTGCACTCCTCTTTACCGCTGTTGTTCCTTTTGTTTTGAATTCAATTAAAATCTGTGGTAATCCCATTTAATATTCCTCCTTCATTTCTAATACTTGCATCATTTCCAGTCCGTCAACTGTTTCCTCCCTGCTGTCTATGTAGCTCAGGTCAACAGTGAAATGCAGCACTTTTTCAATGATTTCTCCTTTTGTCTTGTCAATGCCTATTACCCTGTCCCCGACTTGCAGCACCATATCGAATAACCCTTCTAAAAGCTCCTGCATTTCCAGTAACCCCGTACTGACACCTTCATCGGGATAATACCGAATATTGGCTGTCAATGCTTTTGAGAATAGATTTAAGCTTTCATTTGCCTTTGATACCAAGCTAATCTGAACTAAAAAGCAAGGCTTGGAAAAATCCTGAGGCAAAGCATCATAATACAGGTAATAGTTAGGAAATCCTGTACTGAGCTTTTGTGCTGCAGCATTTCTGATATCAACTGATGTCATGAACCAACCCCCTTCAATATGTATGGTTTGTATTAACATAAACAGGGTATAACCCCCGTTAATGACTTGAAAACCCTTTTATATGAAAGCATTTGAAGTCTTGCGGTGTCTTTTCCTATCCGACGGCATACATCCTATCAGCATGTATTCAATTGCCCATTCCAGATCCTTCTCCATGCTTTTTAAGATTATCAAATCTGCATTTCCAGCCTCATGCCGCTTTCTTGCTTTTGCCTTAAGCTCCCTGACACCCCGTAAAGCTTCATAATAATCTGCTACCAGTCCTCTAAGATTTTCATTCATCCCCTTCCCTCCCTATGCTGTGCATATAAAAAGGCACTATATCGGGAATTGTTATCCCGGTATAGTGCCTCCGCTCTTCGGTCAGCATTATCTTACCTTATCTTTGTTTGTGCACTCCAGTTTTGTTATCAGCTCACCATTAATGTGCTTGATGCTAATCTCAAAGAAATCCTGTCTGCCGATCTTCTCAGCACACTCAACCAATTCCAAAGTCTTTTTCAATACCAAGTCCTTAAACTTATCCGTCACCCGGCAACCACCTCAAATTCTATAGCTTTTCGTAATTTCATCTTGTATTCCCGACATTCACTGTATCGTTCCCACAATCATATTGTATTGTATTTCCGACATTTTGTAAAAATCTGCTTAACCTCCTTTCACCTAATCTGGTAGAATTATCTTAGGTTTACTTGTATTCCCGACATTTTGCTTACTTTTTTGCTTAATCTACTAATTTATTCCTTGATTTTTCCATTTATACGATATATAATAATATCAATAGTCGGTATAACCGTCATTGAGGAGAATAAAAATGGATATCGGAACCAATGTCAGGGAAATTCGAAAAGCAAATAAAATGACACAGGTAGAACTCTCTGCCCGTGCAGAAATTTCAAGGTCTTATCTGGCTGATGTGGAAACCGGAAGGTATAATCCCAGTCTGGAAACCTTGTCAAAGCTTGCCCAAGCCCTTAGCATAGAGGTTTCGGCACTTTTTAAAGGCAATGCCGATGAGCTTATAAATTCCGGTATAGCATATCCAAATTCTCAAAGAGACTCACAGGAAAATACCGTTTCAGATTCAATGTATAAAGGTATCAGAACCATAGCTGCCCATAAGGTTGACGGCTATGAAGACGAGCTTACGGAGGATGAAAAAATCGCTGTCAGGGCTTTTATTGAAGCCTACAGAAAACAGAAACATATGGAGAAAGAGAAGAAAGGAGACTAATATGGCATACAGTCTGACTAAACTTGAGCTATTGCAGGAAGAAGCCCTGCAGCATGACATTAAAGTTATGTATGCTTCTCTGCCTAAACGAATTAAAGGATTATACTGTGAAGATTACTATACACCACCAATCATTGCACTCAACGAACACAATATAGAGAATTCTAAAGAGGAAACTTGCATTGTTGCCGAAGAACTCGGCCATTACTATACATCATCAGGAGATTTGCTTAGTGGGACTACTGATACAACCATCATAAGAAAGCAAGAGGAAAAAGCAAGAAGATGGGCTGCAAAGAGAATCATTTCACTGAATGATATTATAGGAGCATATGAGTATGGCGCAAGAACGCAGCAGGAGTTTGCGGAATACCTTGAGACTACAGAGGGCTTTCTATGGTGGGCGGTTGAATATTATAGAAAAAAATATGGAATCATGAAAGTTGTTGATTCAAAATATATTATCTATTTTGAGCCTTTTGGCATAGTACGCATGCTTAAGTGAGGCAAGTACCTGAGTCCTAAAGAACAAAAAGCACTACATTCGTTTATAGATTGCAGTGCTTTTTTCTTCTTTGTTATTTATCCTCCAGTGATTTTTTCACTGCGTTAAAAATCTTATTGTAGCCTGTGCACCTGCACAAATGTCCGGAAATCTCACGTTTTATCTCTTCGTCAGAATATTCCTTTCCGCTTTCTACAAGAGCAGTTGTAGTAAGAACAAGACCTGGTGTACAGAACCCGCATTGCACAGCTCCTTCGTCTATAAACGCCTGCTGTACTTTGGATAATTCGCCGTCTTTGGAAACACCTTCAATTGTTGTTATCCTTTTGCCGTCAGCCCATACTGCCAGATAGATACATGAATTTATTGCAGTCCCGTCAATGAGCACCGTACATGCTCCACATTCACCTACGGAACAGCCTTGCTTGACCCCGGTAAAATGCAGTCTGTTTCTCAGTACCTCAAGCAGTGACTCCTTTATATCAACCTCAAGCGAATACGCCTTGTCATTTACTATCATGCTGATTTTTTTCATTTCATCCAATGTTAACACCTCCGCCCCTGCGAACAGCTTCCTTAAGTGCTCTAGCTGTCAATATTTCAATCAAGTGCTCCCTGTAAGCCTTTGAAGCCCTCCAGGAATCTCTGGCTTTTGAAGCTTTTACAGCAAGCTTACCTACTACTTTCAAAGTTTCCGGAGTTGTATCACGCCCAATTGCATAAACTTCAGCTTCGCTGCATCTTATCGGCGTTGGAGCTGCGACTCCCAAGGCAATCCTGACATCAATAAATTTGCCTCCTTCTGTCCTGCAAGCTGCCGAAACCCCAAGCATAGCAATATCCATTGCTTTTCTGCTGCTGTATTTGATATAGCAGCCGCTTACATTCCGGTAGCTATCTTCTGGAATCAGAATGTCGGTTAATATTTCTCCAGTCAGCAGTTTTACTTTCCCCGGCCCTGCATAAAAGTCCCTGACCTGAACTATTCTGGTGCCTTCCGGGCTTATAATCTTCAAAGCTGCATCATATACAAGCATTGCGGTTGCACTGTCAGCCGATACGGCACCATTGCAAATATTGCCTCCGATTGTAGCCATATTACGAATCTGGGGTCCGCCCACGGACACTGCCGCTTCTGACAAGACCGGAAGATGCTTGTTTATAGTGTCATTCCTGGAAATTCCCGCAAAGGCAGCCATAGCACCTATAGAAATAGTACCATCTTCTAAAATGCTGATTTCATCCATTCCCTTAATATTTCTTAAACTTAAAAGTTCAGCCCCGGAAATTGCCCCGCTGCGCATATGTATTAATACATCTGTGCCTCCTGCAATAATTTTCAGTTTCGGATTGCCGGAAAGCATTTTCAAGGCTTCATCAAGAGTTTCAGGTTTCTCTATATTTACAATATCAAACATTCCCTAATCTCCTTTCTACAGCAATCCGCTTTCTTTTATTTTCTCAAAAACCTTCTGGGGAGTTAAAGGTATTTTGTTAAATGCCAGTCCTGTTGCATTCAAAACCGCATTTCTAACGGCCGGTGCCGGAGTAATGGTAGTATTCTCACCCAGGGATTTTTGCCCTACTGATCCTGCCGGATCAGGAATTTGTACAAAATCAGCCCCTATATCCGGTGCATCCATAATAGTCTGAAGCTTGTAGTCCAATAAATTGTTATTGAGAGGCGCACCTGTTTTGGGGTCAAACAGTAATTGTTCCGACAAGGCATACCCCAGGCCCATGCTGACGCCTCCATGTACCTGACCCTCTGCAAGCTGAGGATTCATTATCACTCCTGAATCATGTACATTATATATCTCAATTACCTCTATCCTGCCTGTCTCCATATCCACCTCAACCTCAGCAAAGGTAACCCCATATGCCATTGCGTTAGTTCTCACATTTGCTGATACATCGCTGGTAATAGGTGCAGCATACATTCTGTCATAATAGGATTCCATTGCAATATCTTCAAGGGTACAAATCTCCCTGCCCAATTTTCTTTCGATTATTCTGGCATTCTTTATATCCAGTTCATCAATGCTTAAACCAACTTTTTTTCCTGCCATCGAAAGAACCTTCTGCCTGGCTTCCTCCGCAGCCTTTTTTACAGCCGCACCTGCGACAAAGGTCTGGCGCGAGGCATAAGCTCCTGTATCAAAGGGTGTTACATCTGTATCCTGCTGTGATACTATATGAACCATGTCAAGAGATATGCCAAGAACCTCCGCAGCTATCTGCGATAGTACAGTATCACTCCCTTGTCCTATCTCTGTTGCACCAACCTGTAACTGTATTGAACCGTCCTGATTCATCACGATCCTAGCTCCTGCAATCTCAAATCCATGAGGATAAGTACCTGTTGCATAGCTGAAGCAAGCCATACCCAAACCTCTTCTCTTTATACCACTTTGATCCCGGTATTTTTCCAGCTTTTCATCCCAGTTAATAAGCTGTTTTCCTTTTTCAATGCATTCATTAAGCCCGAAAGATCGCACCACGATTTCTGAAAGTGGATCCTCCTTTCCAACACTGATAAGGTTTTGCTTTCTGAATTCTATCGAGTCCATGTTCATTTCCCGGGCTATATCCTCTATGTGGCTCTCCAATGCAAAGAATATCTGGGGACAACCATATGCCCTCATAGCTCCGGCGGTAGGCAGATTGGTATAAACTGTTTTTGGCTCATACTTCATGGAATTAAAATTGTAAAGCAGCCTGAACTTGCCACCGGCACTCATCGCAACAGTATGCCCATGAGAAGCATAAGCTCCATTATTACTGATAGGTCTCATATGGAGGCTTATGAGCTTCCCTTCTTTTGAAACTGCGGTCTTCAAATAGAATTTCATGGCATGCCTGGTTCTTGTATCAATAAAGCACTCTTCTCTTGTCAATGAATAGCGCACCGGTCTTCCATTAACCGCGAGGGACATAGCTGCAGTCAGAGGTTCTATAATAACATCCTGTTTGTTCCCGAACCCGCCTCCGATATATGGTTTTATAACTCTTACCTTCCCCCATGACATTCCGAGAGACTGTGCCACTATCCTTCTTACTATATGTGGAATTTGCGTTGAAGATACAATTACTAAACGGTCATCGGTATCAATATATGCATATGCGCTTTGAATTTCAAGATGGCAGTGCTGGACAATACTGGTTTCATATACGCCTTCAAAGACACGGTCAGCATTTTTAAAATCCTCTTCAATATTACCTATCTCTTCACCGAAAGAGCTTATGATATTGTCCGGCCTTTCATCATGAATTGTTGGCGCACCGGGCTTAATTGCCTCCTCCGGATCCAGTACAAAGGGAAGAACCTCATATTCCACCTCAATCAGTTTGAGGGCTTTTTCTGCAGTAAGTGCATCACAAGCTACAACAGCCGCAATACCATCTCCAACAAGACGTGCCTTATCCGTAAGAATTAGCCGGTCTTCCACATCTCTGTGCTCTACTTCCAAAGACCATGGATGGCCTGCGGTTCCATACTTTATCCCAGGCAAATCCTCATGTGTAATTACAGCCTCAACCCCGGGCAAAGCCCTCGCCTTACTCACATCAATACTCTTAATAGCCGCATGGGCATAAGGACTTCTCAAAACCTTTCCGACAAGCATATCCCTTTCAAAGAAATCATCAGTATACTTTGCTCTGCCTGTTACTTTAGCAACCGCATCTTTTCTGATCGCTCTTGTACCAATTATTTCATATGCCATCTTCTCACCTTCAATTAAACAAATTTAAAACCGCTTCCAAACAGCGCTGGCCAATTCACGGCTTATTGCCATAATTCTTTCTTCATCTATATTAGCCAATTCTCTGTTTTCCATTAAAACCTTGCCGTTTACAATTGTAGTGTCAACGGAACGTCCATTGATACCGAACAGCAAATGGCTGTTTATATTGCCTTCATTTACCGGTGTCGGAGGGTTATAATCAACTATGATTACATCAGCTAATGCTCCCTCCTTCAAAATACCTACCTGTCCGTCAATAAACCTCTCAGCTATTTTCTTGTTATTGACAAACAGCATTTCAGGGATTTCCCCCCAGGCAACTTTTGAATCTCCTTTAACATGTTTATGAATAATATTCCCAACCTTATAGGATTCCATCATATCTGCCGTATACCCGTCAGTACCCAATCCCACAAGAATGCCCTTCCCAAACATTTCAAGCACCGGTGAAGCGCCTACCGCATTTCCCATATTGGACTCAGGATTATGAACAACGATTGCGTCTTTTTCTTTCAGCATATCCATTTCCTTCTCAGAAATGTGAATACAGTGGACTGCTATGGTCTTATGAGAGAGGACACCTGTATCGTACCATCTTTCTATAACGCCTTTGCCATACTTGGCTTTCGAATCTTCCAAATCTTCAATGCCTTCCGCGGAGTGCACATGAAAACCTGTATTCAAGCTATTGACAGCATCTAAGCACTTATCTAAAGTTTTATCTGAAATAGTCATGGATGCATGAAGTCCGAACATGCCTTTTTGCATATCATCATTCTTGCTGTTACAATATTTAATGAAGTCTGCATTTTCAGCAATACCTTCGTCTGCGATTTTCTCACCGTCACGGTCTGAGGTTTCATAGCACAGATTGCTTCGTACACCTATATGTTCCGCTGCCTCCGCAATTTTAAACAGGCTGCCGGCTATTGCATAAGGGCTTGCGTGATGATCAAAAACTGTCGTAACACCGCTTTTTACCTGGTCTATCATTGGGACAGCCGCACTATAATATACATCTTCAAGAGTCAATACCTTGTCAAGCCTCCACCATAAACCCTTCAATATATCAGAAAACCTCATTGCAGGCGGGCTGTCGTTGGACATTCCCCTGGCGAAAGTACTGTAATAATGCATATGGGTATTAATGAAACCCGGCATAATAAGTTTACCTTTTGCATCTATAAACCTTGCCTGACTGTATTTTTCTTTAAGACTTTGAGTCAAACCAACTTCGGTTATTTTGTTCCCGTCAATTACTACACATCCGTTTTCTATTATCGGCATAGCTTTATCCCGGGTAATGACTTTGCCGTTTCCTACCAATAACATTCTTTTCCCCTCCTCCGCTTTAATTGGTCGTTTTAACTGTTTCTTTGCTTGTTTACAATTTCCACAGCCGTATTATGAGCAGCCACAGCCACTTTATCAGAATCAATAGTTGTCAGTTTTCCATTTCTTACTACAACTCTCCCGTTAACAATAGTCATATCAACCAAGCTGGAATTTCCCAAACAAACTAACGATACCAAGGGATCGTGACATCCGGAATATTCAATTCCGTTAAGGTTGAAAAGGACGATATCGGCAGCTTTACCAACAGAAAGTCTTCCGGTGTCATTCCGTCCTAAAACATCCGCGCCGCCTCTGGTCGCTGCTTTGAGGACTTCATAAGCTGTTAATCCTTCAGTTCCGTATTTCAGGTGGTTGAGAAGATATGCCCTTCTCACTTCTTCCCACATGTTGGACCCGTCATTGCTTGCACTGCCGTCTACTGCTATAGAAAGCTTTCCTCCTGCCCGTACAATTTCTGTTGTCCTGCATATGCCGCTATTAAGCTTCATATTTGAGGAAGGACAATGTGCAATTCCTGAGCCTTTTAGTCTTTCTATCTCACCGTCATTCAAATAAATACCATGAGCAAACCAAACGTCATTTCCGACCCACTCCAAATCCTCCATGAGTTCGAATGGCCGCCTGCCGTAACGCTCCATGCAGAATTTTTCTTCATCAAGGGTTTCTGCCAGATGTGTATGAAGCATGACACCTTTCTTTCTTGCCAGATCCTTTGTATGCAGCATAAGCTCCCGGGTTACTGAAAATGGAGAACAAGGCGCCAGCGCAATTCTCTGCATTGAAAACGGGCTGTTGTCATGGTACTGGTTTATCAATCTTTCACTATCTTGAAGAATAGCCTCTTCGGTTTGAACAACCTCCATAGGGGGTAATCCTCCCATATCCCTGCCAAGAGACATCGATCCTCTTGTTGCATGGAACCTGATACCTATTTCCCCGGCGGCCTTTATCTGATCATCTATTAGTGTCGCAGGCTGATTCTTTGGAAACACGTAATGATGATCCGAGGTCAACGTGCAGCCGGTACGGAGCAGTTCCGAAAAGCCCACCAATGCGCCGTAGTAAACAGCCTCCGGCGTTATATTTTTCCAAAATTCATATAAGCCTAAGAGCCATGGAAAAAGCGGCTGCTCCTGTACTTCCCTAATCCCTCTGAATAAGGTCTGGTAGAGATGATGGTGCGTATTGACAAAACCCGGCAGTGCCGTTAATCCGCTGCAGTCAATTACTTCAACATCTCCTGTAGCACTTAGCTTACAGCCTATTTCTTTTATGGCTGCTCCTTCAATCAATATATCGCAGTCTGAAAAGGTTTCTTCCCGGTCATTGAAAGTTACTATAAGGTCAATATTTTTCAGTAGCTTCCCACTCATAACTTTAAGCCTCCAATTTGCTCTTCATTGTATCTTAACGCTTTACAGCATATAGGCATGCTTTTTTATACAATTCATAATAACGTCTGCCAGCTCTTTTGTAATAACATTTTCCTGTCCGGCTGTAAAGTTTACTATTTCTCCGTCTTCCGTCCGGACGAGGCAAATGCCCTTTGCCATATCGGTTACCAGGAAGCCCGTATTTGTGCTGTCTGTAAAATCTTCTTCGCTCCAGAAGACAGTAACCTTATCTTTATACGGATTACCATCGTGAGGACAGAAAATACCGCAGTTCCCGCACTCATTGCACATGCCGTCCAAATGAACGACCTGGTGTTTGGTGCCGGAATCTCCATCTATATATATGACTGCATTTGCTCTGTTAGGACATACATCAACACACAATTCACATATATTTTCGCAAGAGAGGCATCTTTCGGATTCTTTTTCGCCGCTTATTGGATCTTTCAAAACGCCTTTCTTTTCATAAAGCGCTTTTTCATTCACAGGCAGTACTTTTTTCACAAAATCAGAACATATGCCTTCTTTTGTCAGAATATCCTTTGCAACCGCCTTTCCGTCTGCAATGGCTTTAACGATAGTTGCAGGACCGGATTTTACATCACCGGCAACGTACACTCCCGGTATATTCGTCTCACATGCAGGACTGACTTTTGGAAAGCCCTTGTGATCCAGCTCTATTCCGTTTTTGCTGAGCATTTTGCCGTCAATTTGTTCCCCGACTGCAACTATTACAGTATCTGCATCCAATGCTGCCGTATTGCCTGTAGGAACAGGGCTTCTTCTGCCTGAAGCATCCCTGTCTCCCAAAACCATTTCCTCACATAAAAGCTTTCTGTCTTTAAATGCTTCCGGTGAAAGCAGTTCTTTAAATAAGATTCCTTCTGCAAGAGCCAGTTCGATTTCTTCACGGTCTGCCGGCATAAACCTCTTTGTTCTTCTGTATACTATAGAAACAGATTCTACCCCAGGCACTCTCTTAGCAGCTCTGGCAGCATCCATCGCAACATTTCCGCCGCCAATTATACAGACGTGCTTGCCCAAGCTTACATTGCCCTTCTGAGCTTTGTAGTTTTCCAGGAAAGCAATTGCATTCAGAGCCTTTTCCCCGCCTTCTTTGAGAGAAACCTTTCCCGGCTTCCAGGCACCTACTGCTAATACAACATAATCATATTCTTTCTTCAATTCATTAATATTGAAGTTTTCATCTATTCCCAGCTTAAATTCTACACCCTGGCTTTTTACAAGCTCCAAATCCTTCTTTACCATATCTGAAGATATCCTGAATTCAGGAATTACATACTCAACTATTCCGTAAGGTCTGTCTTTCTTATCCATTACAGTAGCTTGGATGCCGTTTCTTCTTAAAAACAGCGCTGCTGCAAGACCCGCAGCACCTGCACCGATAACCGCCGCTTTTTTGGGGCTTCTTATAGCTGCCGGTTTGATTGAGGCTACATATTTATCCTGTGCATTAAGTACCGCTGTTTTTTTCATATCCCTTATCTTAAGAGACTCATCATAATCCAACCGGGTACATTTGTGCTGACACTGGTGGTTGCAAATTGATCCTGTTATAGCAGGTGAAGCATTGTCATTTACAATGACGGAAAATGCTTCGTCATACTTCTTCTCGCCCACTAATGCAACATATTGCGGAATTTGCTGGTTAATCGGACATCCGATTGTGCAGGGGGCTATGGCACAGTCAAATAGCGGCAGTTTCGAAGAAAGCTTTCTGCTGTTTACCGGCCGCAGTTCTTTAAGATGATGCTTGTCGCTTTGCGCACCCTTTGCAAGGCTTTCAATTTTAGGAATGTCAATGCCGGAAAAAGCGCCCTTCTGCTGCCCTTCTACCTTTTTTGCCATCTCATAAATTCTCTCATAGCCTCCGGGCTTTAAAACGGTAGTTGCAAATGTAACCGGCTGAATTCCAGAAGCTAAAACCTTATCAATATTAAAGAAGTCAACGCCGCCTGAATAGGAAATTTGCAGATCCCCATCAAATTCCTCAGCTAATTTGCTTGCTAAAGAAATAGAAAGTGCATAGAGAGATCTTCCTGACATGTACATTTCTTCCCCCGGCAATTCCATATTCTGAATCTTGACCGGCAGGGTATTTGTCAATTTGACCCCTATTTCCAGATTCAATTCCCTTCCGACCGCTTTTAAACGTTTCAGCATTGCAACACCGTCATTAAACTGCAAATCGTGTACGAAGTGGTGTCCATTAAGGGTAATATAGTCATAACCCATTGCATCCAGGGTTTCTCTGACGAACTTTTCACCCAGAAGTGTCGGGTTCATTTTTACAAAGGTATGCAAATTCTTCTCTTTAAGAAAATAATTGGAAATCCGCTCGATCTCTTCCGGGGGGCATCCGTGGAGTGTAGAAAGTGTAATTGACGGACAAACCACAGGAGAAATCCTATCAAGGTCTTCTCCGGCAAAATGGGAAAACAGATGCATGTTGGAAAGCAATGCTTCCTGGCATTCCTTCCATATTTCTGTTTTTGATGCATCACGCATTCCTTCTATATAAGCATCAATTTTAGGAGATTTTATGCCTTCCAGGTCATAGCCTACGCTCATATTGAACATAAAATCTCTTGTTTCGCCGAGCTCAAGCTCTCTCATCAGGACATGCAGCATGAACCAGGCTTTAATATACTCATTATATGCATCTGGAATTCTTAGCTCCGTCGACCACTCTACATTGTAGCCTTCATCCTGGGCTAAAATACACGGCTTTGATACAGGCAAATCTTCTCCGTCAAGCTTTTGCACTGTCTTAAGCTCTATAAAACGGCAGCCTGTCAAATAAGCCGCTACAATGTTCTGTGTCAGCTGCGAGTTCGGGCCTGCCGCAGGGCCAATTGGTGAAGCTAAGCGCTCCCCGAACATTTCGGTGTAGTTTCCGCTTTTATTATTATAAAACTTACTTTTATGAATGCCAAAAATTGAGCCTTTTTCTCTTAATTCTTCAGTCGCCCAAAAAATCATTTTTTCAAAGGGTATTGGTCTCATTCTATCGCTCATTCTTATTCCTCCCTCAATAAGTATTTGAAGGCAATCCTGTTTTTGGGGAACGCATATTATGCGTTCCCCATAATACATTCAATCATTCTGCCAAATTTTCCGTTGTTTTCGGCATTTTGTCAGCATACTTCTCTACGAATAGTGATGGAATTGCCGCATACAATGCTGCTGCTTTCACCAGTTCATTTTTCCAGGTTTTTTCGTTTGGAGCGTGAGCCTGATCTTCATGGCCCGGTCCGAAGCCTATACAGGGTATGCCGTATTTGCCCATAATAGAAACACCATTTGTAGAGAATGTCCATTTATCCAATACCGGTTCATCGCTGAAAAGTCCTTTATAAGCTTCCAGCAAGGTACTGCAAACAGGATGATCCTCTTCAATGTACCAGGTTGGGAAATATGCTTCAGTAGGGTATACCAGTTCCGTATATGAAGGTCTGCTGTATGGATACAATGTAACTTCAGCCATAGCCTTCTTAACGGATGGCAATTCTCTTATCTGGTTCATTGCATATTCTCCATTTTCGCCTGCAGTCAGCCTTCTGTCTATTGATATCCAGCAGCTGTCTGCTACTGCGCATCTTGACGGTGATGTATGGAATATTTCAGATATAGCCAATGTACCTTTTCCAAGGAACGGATGACTGATAAGTCTTTCGTTAAGTTCTTTCAACTCCATGATAATCGGCGCCATTTTGTAGATGGCATTGTCGCCTCTCTCCGGTGCGGAACCGTGACAGCTTACACCCTGGGTAGTCACCTTGATTTCCATTCTTCCTCTGTGTCCTCTGTATATGCGGCAGGAAGTGGGCTCAGTAATAACAACAAATTCAGGTCTAATACCCAATTCCTTTATAATGTACTGCCAGCACAAGCCGTCGCAGTCCTCTTCCTGAATGGTTCCTACAACTAATAATGTAAAGTCGTCTTCAAGCTTCAGGTCTTTTATTATTCTTCCTGCATAAACCATTGAAGCCATGCCGCCTTCCTGGTCGCTTGCGCCTCTGCCAAGTATAATTTCATCATCCTCATAGCCTTTGTACGGGTCATATTCCCAATTCTTTATATTTCCTATACCCACCGTATCAATATGTGCATCCATGGCAATCAAGTGTTTGCCATGTCCTATATATCCGAATACGTTGCCCATAGGATCTATTTCAACTTTGTCAAAACCGACGTCTTCCATTTCCTTCTTTATTCTCTGTACGAGCTCTTTCTCACCGCAGCTTTCGCTTGGAATTGCAATCATGTCTCTTAAAAATTTAGATATTTGCGGTTTATATTTCTCTGCCAGCTCAACTATTTTTTTAAAATCATATGCCATTTTGAATCCTCCTAGAATTTTAATTCTGTTCTTTCATTAAACTGTTCGATCAGCCTGTCAAGCTCAGGTGCCATTTTGTGCAATCTTCCCCAGTAGTTGTCGTAATCGTACCACTGCTCATTAAGCTCATTCATATCATACATCTGCTGCTCGATCCATGTGTAGTACTTGAGATTGTGGATACGTTTCCTGCTTTGATAAGTCAGTTCTTCCACATAGTCAGTCCTTAATCCCATTGCATACCTGTTATAATCGATAGCTGCATCAAGCCTCTTATATTCTCCGCCTCTTTCCGCTTCCATCTCTTCCAGTCTTGATTGATACATTTCTGCGGAATCCGTGAGTATTGTCATTACGATATCATTTTCTGTAAGCTCGTAGTACTTTGCAAACTTAATACAGGATATGATATTTGCAGCACCTGAAATTCCAACCCATGAAAGCTTGCCGATAAGTTCCTCTGAAACTCCCTGTTCTCTCAGATATTCCTGTCCGGCAGGTTCGTTCAATAAGCGGAACATACCCAGACTGTCATTATCATCTATTGCGATTACCATATCAGTATTCTTTACATTATGAATCCACGGCACATGCTTGTCTCCTATGCCTTCAATCCTGTGATCTCCGAAGCCGTTATTGAGTAATGTGGGGCACTGCAGCGCTTCTCCGACAGCAATTTTGGCATTCGGGTACTGATCTTTGATATAATCTCCTGAGCCCAATGTCCCTGCTGAGCCGGAAGTCAGGCATACGCCTGCAACCCTTCCTTTTGGGCCTGCTTCTGCCTTTATTACCTCATCCATGGCATGACCTGTAACTTCATAGTGCCATAAATGGTTTCCAAGCTCACCGAACTGGTTGAATATGAGAACATTATCCCTGGTTCTTCTGAGTTCCCAGGTTTTGTCATATATTTCTTTTACATTGCTCTCGCAGCCGGGTGTAGCAATAACTTCTCCGGCTACTGTCTTAAGCCATTCAAAACGCTCCTTGCTCATATTCTCAGGCAGTATTGCAATGGAGCTGCAGCCAAGCAGTGTGGAATTATATGCTCCGCCGCGGCAGTAGTTGCCTGTGGAAGGCCAAACTGCCTGATGATAAGTTGGGTCAAACTGTCCGGTAACCAGACGTGGAGCCAGACAGGCAAAGCTTGCGCCTACCTTATGTGCTCCGGTAGGGAAGAATTTTCCTACCATAGCGAAAATTCTTGCTTTAACGCCGGAAATCTCCGGAGGAATCTCAACATAGTTAGGTAATTTATTATACAATCCACCTTTTTTAACAGGTTCATTTTTCCATGAAATCCTGAATAGATTGATTGGATCAACATCCCATAAGCCGGTATTTTTCAGTTTTTCCTTAACCTTTGCAGGTATCTTTTCCGGATCCTTCATCTGTGCCAAAGTTGGAATAACAATATTTCTTTCCTTTGCATTCTGTACAGCTTTTTTAAGTCCTTCTTCATTGATTGTCAAATCTATAAGCTTTCTCATTCTTCACCCTCCAATAATATGTTTTGCAGTTAGAAATTCTCTAATTTATTAATAATGTTCTTAACATCCGTAAGGTTTGGTTCTACAACGTTTGCCTTGCCCGCAGCTTGCGCGGCGCTCTTTATATCTTTAAGGCCGCTTCCGCTTACTATGCTGACAACTCTTTCATCGCCTTTTAAGAGTCCCAATTCATTCATTTTCATTATTCCTGCAAAGCTTGTAACTCCGGCAGGTTCTCCGAAAACGCCTGTTTTCTGCGCCAGTATCTTCATTGCCGATAGTATTTCGTTATCGGATATATCTACCATATATCCTCCTGACTCATGTACAGCCTTCAAAGCTTTAATACCGTTGCGGGGTATTCCTACAGAAATACTGTCTGCTAAGGTCTCCGGCACTCTATAGTCAAATTCGTATGTATTCTTTTTGAAGGCTCTTGTCACCGGATTGGAATTTTCTGCTTGAACACCTACAATCTTTGGGAACTTGTCTATCAAGCCAAGGTTGTAGCATTCCTTGAAGCCTTTCCAGACCCCCCCTATGGAACAACCGTCCCCGACAGCTACCACTGCTATATCAGGCGCCTTCCAGCCGAGCTGCTCACAAATCTCATAAGCAACTGTTTTCTTGCCTTCCAATAAATATGGATTTACTGCACAGCTTCTGTTATACCAGCCGAATTCGTCGGCTGCCTTAAAGCAAAGTTCTACGGCTTCATCATATGTACCTTTTACAAGGAATACATTTGAACCATAAACAAGAAGCTGTGTTACCTTAGCCTCAGGTGCTGTCTCCGGTACAAATATATAAGTTTTTATACCTGCAGCAGCAGCAAAGCCCGATAAGGAAGAAGCAGCATTTCCAGTTGATGCTGCGCACATTACGAACCTTCCAAGCTCAACAGCCTTTGCAACTCCCACTGCACTTGCCCTATCCTTTAGAGATGCAGTAGGATTCCTTGAATCATCCTTTAAGAAAAAGCTTTCCAGCCCTGTTTCCTTTGCAAGCTTTTTTATCTCATAGAGTGGTGTCCATCCCACCTGAAGCGGCTGTATACCCTTGGTATCCTCCAAAGGTATTGCAGGGAGATAACGCCATAAGGAATAATCTGTGTTTTTACTAAGATAATCCCTTGTCAGTTCCGCCCTAATCCGGTCATAATCCAGGACAACATCTAAAATTCCGTCAATACCGCAATCCGGACATGTATAAAGTACCTCAGCCGGATTATATTCTCTTCCGCATTTAACACATTTCAGCTTTAATACCTTGCTCAATCCTTCACCCTCTCTCAATAACTATTTGCTATTTATTTTTATTATACGGCGTCTCTAATAAAGGCAGTTCAAGCCTTCTGACACCGTCATAGCCTTCATAAGCCGAAGCCACTGCCGCAGCTACCGGAATCAGAGATATCTCACCGATTCCTTTTGCTCCGTATGCCAGCTCCGATATATTCTTCTCGATTATTTTCACGTCAATTTCCGGTATTTCAGTAGCTCTTAACAAGCCAAGCGTTCCATACTTTGATTTTACAAGCCCTTTTTCATAGGTAAGCTTCTCTTTTAAGGCTGAGCCTAAACCCATTATTACGCCGCCCTCCACCTGGCCTTCTACGCTAATGGGATTTATTGCTTTTCCTACATCATGGGCAGCAACGAGCTTTGCAACCTTGCCGCAGTCATCAAGTATTGCAACATGGGTAGCATAGCTGTATGCCACATGGCTTACAGGATTCTCTTTTTCTGATTTAATAGGATCTGTAATCCCGCTGAATTCGCCGTAAAAATCCTGGCCTTCCAGTTCTTCTAAAGTTTTTATTTCCAGTTCTGCCTTTAGCTTAAGTGCAGCCTGACGGCAAGCTTCACCGGTAAACAAGGTCTGTCTTGATGCTGTTGTCGCTCCTGAGTCAGGACATAAAGATGAATCCGGTTGATTAAAAATAATATCGTCACCGCAAATCCCGGTTGTTTCAGATACTATTTGTATCATTACGGTAGCCAGCCCCTGCCCTATGCAGGATGCAGCCGAGTATATCACTGCTTTGCCATCTTTTACTCTGATACGGCAGCGGCCAACATCCTCCAAGCCAACTCCAATACCGGTATTTTTAAATGCACATGCAATTCCTGTATATTTATTGCTATAATAGTCATCCTTAACTGCTAGTAAGGTTTCTTTGATAGCAACATCATCACCGCAAATCTGACCGTTTGCCAGAACCATTCCCGGTTCAACCGCATTTCTGTACCTGATTTCCCACTTGTCTATTCCGGTCATGCCTGCCAGTTGATCCATGTTGACTTCGGCGCCGAAATTCGACTGAGGCACGCCAAAGCCCCGGAATGCACCTGCTGGAGGATTGTTGGTATATACACAATATCCGTCCAGTTCAACATTTGGAATACTGTACGGACCGCAGGCGTGGGTACATGCCCGCTCTAAAACTGCGGTTCCCAAGGATGCATAAGCACCTGTATCGGCAATAATTTTTGCAGTCATTACCGTAAGCTTTCCCTGCTCATCACAGCCTGTTGTAATCTCCAATTCCATGCCGTGCCGTTTCGGATGGCATAGTATGCTTTCTTCTCTGCTAAAAGTATACTTACAAGGCTTCTTGGTATAGTAGGTGCCTAAAGCCGCATAATGCTGAACGCTCAGATCCTCTTTACCGCCGAAGCCCCCGCCTACATTTTGAAGAATTGTTCTCACCTTATCATGAGGCAAACCCAGTACACGGCATATTTCATGATGGTCATGAGTGATGCTCTGAGTTCCAACATACACGGTCAGAACATCCTCATCATAGAATGCAACTGCACTTTCCGGTTCGACAAATGCGTGCTCCAGCGGAGGGGTTATATAGGTGTTTTTCACTACGTATTTTGATGCTGCCAATGCCTCCTCAGGATTTCCCCTTTTTACATAGGTTCTTGAAAGCAGGTTACCATTTTCATGAATCTTTGGCGCATCAGCTTCTAAAGCTCTTTTAGGATCTGTAACAGGCTCTAGCTCCTCATACTTTACTTCAATTTGCCTTAGGGCCTCATCTGCTATTTCCTTCGTTCTTGCAGCAACTGCCGCTACGGCATCTCCTGCACAGCGCGTAATCTCTCCGACAGGTACAAAGGTAGGCCAATCCTTGAAAATATATCCCTGATAATTTTCACCCGGGACATCTGCTGCTGTTAAAACCGCTTCCACACCCTCCAAATCTCCTGCCTTTCCGGTGTCAATGGACAATACCCTGGCACGTGGCTTCATCGCTCTAAGAACAGAAATATAAAGCATGTCCTCCATGAAAATATCATCGCAATAGATTGCTTCTCCCAGTGCCTTTTTTACAGCATCAACCCTGCGCCAGTTCTCTCCGATATTTGATTTACAGGTTTTGAGGCTGATGTGCTTCGATTCCCTGAAAGCTTCTGCCGCAAGCATAATTGCCTTAACAATCTTTACATAGCCCGTACATCTGCAAATATTGTTCCTTATAGCTTTTTTTATATCTTCTTCCGTAGGATTCAGATTTTCATTCAATAATGCTTTGGCACTCATCACCATACCGGGTGTACAGAAACCGCATTGCACTGCTCCTGCTTCAGCAAATGCATTTCCAAATACTTCCTTATCCCATTCGCTGAGTCCTTCGAGTGTCAACACCTCTTTATCCTGCAGCTTATCAAGCTTCACAGTGCAGGCTCTTGCGGCTTTGCTATCAATAAGAACCGTGCAGGCACCGCATACGCCTTCGTTGCAGCCATTTTTGACAGATGTCAGATGCTCTACTTCTCTCAGGTATTTCAAAAGAGTTGTTCCGTTTTGTACTGATACTTTTCTGCCATTTAGCTTAAAGTTCACCAAAAATATCACCTGCCTTAAAAAAAGTTGTCTCACGCCATCTTTTCACCTGAGGAAATTCAGTATCATTTTTTCTGCCGCTGCAAAATAGTCATCCAAATCGAATTTCTCTTCATCAATAAGATATTGCATAGACGCTCCCATCATAATGGAAACAATGAGATACGGAAGCATACTGCAATATACGGATTTATTCTCAGAAAAACCTGGCTCTTTTTTCAGAACCTCTGTTATATTTTTTATCCAAATATCAAAAGAGTCTTTAAACTTTTCCCTTATTTCAGGATTTGCAGTTCCCTGCACCCAGAAGTCAAACTGTACATAGTCAATTTTCTTATGGTTTTTTATATCATCCTTTTTTTCATAAAAGAGCCCTTGAAGATTTTCCGCAAATGCCTTTTTCTCCAAATCTACCGAGCTCATCCTCTTCTTTGTAAACCTCTCCTGTATGTTATCAAAGAGAGCAATCATAAGATCGTTTTTAGTCGGGTAATAGTAGTGCAAGTTGGATTGCACCATACCTGCCTCTTTAGCAATCAGATGCATTCTTGTGCCGCTTATCTTATTTTTGGCTACTATTTCTAATGCTGCTTCCAGGATTTTTTCTGTAATTTCATTAGCCATTTAAAAACCTCATTCCTTAGTTTATTAATGTGCTGAATAGTTTAATTTAACCTCTTTTGCATCAGATTTTCATACATAAACAATAAGGTGGCTTGCCGGTGGTCTTCACACGCGGGTGCTCAGACATGAAACAAGCCACTCAACTATAAACTAAGAATTATTCCACTTACGGATAATGCCGTCTTATTTTCCAAGGAACCTTTGTGAGCCTGAGTTCAACAGCATATCAAAAGTTTCTGGTACATTTTTAACTTTGCCGAGGAATATCATTGCCGCTATAATATATGGCTTAAAACCTGCCTGTTTATATAAAGGCGTACGATACCGGTCGAACACGGATGCAGCTACTTCGCCTTCCTTGCAGCTTATACCCGTTATGTCGGCAGGCAGACAGTGCAGATATAAAGCATTGCCTCCCTTTGTACGCTTCATCATATCTTCCGTGCATTCCCAGTCCTTATAATTTGCATTCTGAGCCAGCAGTTCTTTTTCAAGCACTTTGATTTCATCGAACCTTCCTTCGCCGTAAAGTGCGGTCCTTTTCTCCATTGCGGAATAAGGAGCCCAGCTCTTCGGATAAACTATATCCGCATCTTCGAAGGCTTCTTTCATTGAATTGGTCTTTTTGAAACTTCCTCCGGATTTTGCGGCATTTGCTTTTGCTATATCGGAAACATCAGAGAGAAGGCTATAGCCGTCAGGATGAGCCAAAGTCACATTCATTCCCATTCTTGTCATTAGTCCTATTACTCCCTGGGGTACGGACAAAGGCTTACCGTATGAAGGAGAATAAGCCCAAGTCATAGCAATCTTCTTGCCTTTAAGTTTTTCTACGCCTCCGAAACGGTTAATCAAATGAAGCATATCAGCCATACACTGTGTAGGATGGTCTATATCGCACTGTAAATTTACCAATGTCGGCCTCTGTTCAAGCACTCCATCTTCATAACCGGTCTGTACGGCTTTAGAAACTTCTCTCATGTAAGTATTGCCTTTGCCGATGTACATATCGTCACGGATGCCTATTACGTCAGCCATAAAGGAAATCATGTTCGAAGTTTCACGTACTGTTTCACCGTGAGCTATCTGGGATTTTCCTTCATCAAGATCCTGAACAGTGAGTCCCAAAAGATTGCAGGCACTGCTGAAGCTGAATCTGGTTCTTGTTGAGTTGTCTCTGAAAACCGATACAGCAAGCCCAGTATCGAATATTCTTGGGGATATGTTGTTCTCTCTCATTTTGCGGAGTATATCTGCTACCTGAAATACAGCCTGAAGCTCATCATCAGTTTTTTCCCATGTCAATAAAAAATCATTATTGTACATATTCTTACTGTCGAGCTTCTCAAATTGTTTAATCAGCTTTCTTATTTCTTCCATTCGCTTCTCTCCTATTTATTAACATTAATTTTACGCTTTTATATCCGCCATTTATATGGATATAAATTTGATTGACTAGTCAATTTAATTATAAAATCGTAGGAATATATTGTCAACAGACTTTTTCTATATAATGCTCTCTAATATCCCTTTTATTATTTCTACATTCTTTTCGACACACCCATAATCCACCATATCACTATGTTTTCCGAAACCTTGGTATATCGTAAAGGATTTATTTGTTGATTTTTCCCACAGCTTGCTCAAATTCATTTTTTCACTGCCTGTATCGCTTACGCTTAATATGTTGTATAAATTGGCATTCACAACCTGTGTATTAATTATGTGTTCTACATATTCTGAGTATGTATCGATCTTCCTCTTTACATTTTCTTCAATATACTCTAAAATAGGCAGAAAGTTCAATCGCGCGTATTCTATAATTTCATTAACTCTTTTCTCATTCATCTTATTTATAGAGGCAAAATAGTCTGAATCCTTTTTAATATCTTCCAGAAAATCGGAATCTATCAGTATAATATCCGATACTTTGTATCCTTTTTCCTCCAGTCCTTTTGCTATCTCAAACGCCAGATTGCCTCCGGCGCAGTAGCCCATTAAAATATACGGGCCTTCCTTCTGCACACCTGTTATCAGCTTAATATATTTTTCAGTTCTGTCATCCGCCTCTATAAAGTCAAATGCATATATGCTGTGTGTATTAATGAGCTTAGCCAATGGGATGTACGCAAGGCCATATCCGGTTATCGGCGGGAATACAAATATATTTTTTTCTTTTTTCTCATTCAGCAATACCATCACGTTTTCTTCCAAATGCTTCTCATAGTTATAGTCCATTTTACCCCATGTGAAATCTTCTTTGGCAGCCGCAGCTTCAACTTCAACCTCATCCCTGCACCTGCTGCAACAGTGTTTTATGATTGTAATAAGGTTTTTCCTGTATGTCTTTGCAATGCTTAATATGGTATCCTGTCTATATTCATTCCTGTTGTATGCGAACGTCATACTTAAACTTCCCTCTGCGACCATTCCATTCACATCAATTACATTTTTACTTTCATTATTATCACTGTTCGTTTTTCCTGACGGTATTCTGGATGCCGTAAATACTTCTGTTGATACATCCTCATCAAACTGCCCCAAATAATTAAATGTTATTTCAGGTTCTAATTTAAACTCCATACCCTTTTTCAATTTTTTATCCGTTAAGTACCGCAGTATGCCATAACCGATGCCATTATTGGGGATGCTTCTCATACCTTCTTTAACCTGCTTTATCTGGGAAGCCAGATCATCTGATTTGCTCATATCCAATATTACGGGATATTGTACCGTAAACCAGCCTACAGTCCTTGTTATATCTACGCCTCTGATTACCTCCTGCCTTCCATAGCCTTCCAGTTCTATTAATACCTCATTTTCTCCTGTCCACTCTTTTATTGACAATCCTAAAGCAGTGAGAAGTATATCATTAATTTGTGTCTGATAAGCCTTGTTGGTATTTTTCAGCAGTGCTTCCGTCTCCTCTTTTGAAAAAACGATTAATTCCTTTCTGACATCTTTTCCACTTCTTTTATCAACAGCATAATCCTTTGGAACAGGCTTTATTTCCGTATTTTCTATTTCCTCCCAGTATGTCAGTTCCTTAAGTGCCGCTTCACTTGAAGCATATTCTTTTGCACATCTTGCCCACTCTTTAAAAGAACTTGTCTTTGGCGGAAAAACTATTTCCTGATTTTTTAAGCTCTGCCCGTATCCTGTCGATAAATCTTCAAACAGTATTCTCCATGATACACCGTCTATAACCAAATGATGCACTGCTATTAATAGGTGGTCCCCTTCATCCGTATTAAATATTGCCAGCCTCATAAGCGGACCGTTATTCAAATCGATTCCGCCTTGTATTTTATCACAGATATTACTTATTTCTTTTTCATAGTTTTCTCTGCCCCTGAGGTCGAAGCTGTCCAGTATATAAAGTTTTTCATCAATCCCCCTGTTAATTTGCCTTACTTCCCTTTCTTTGATCTCATACCTCATTCTAAGTGCGTCATGATGCACCAGTATTCTATCAAATACCATTTTTAATCTGTCTTCCTCAAAACCGTGCTTGCTATACAACATTACAGCCTGATTATAATGATGCATATCTCTGAAATTCTGCTCAAAAAACCACCTTTGAATCGGATTCAGCTCTACATCGCCTTCTACTTTTCCCTGATCTGAAATCATAGCTCCGCGTTTGACATATCTGCTGAGGGCTTTTATTGTAGGATTTTTAAACAAATCTTGCATTTCCAGCATATATTGATATTTTTTTATCCTGGCCATGATTTGAATAGCTTTTATTGAATCCCCGCCCAACTCAAAAAAGTTATCACTTATTCCTATCTTATTTATGCCTAATATCTCCTGCCATACTAATACAAGCTTTTCTTCCGCATCATTTCTTGGTGCTTCGTACTCTCTCCCGGTATTTATTTCCCCGTTTGGTTCCGGAAGCGCCTTTCTGTCTATTTTTCCGTTAGGCGTCAAAGTCATTTTTTCTATCTGCATAAAGTATGAAGGTATCATATACTCCGGCAGTTCCTTCAATAAATATTCCCTTAACTCCGATACTGTGAGTTCCCTATTTCCTACCACGTATGCACAGAGGTGCTTGTTTCCGCTTTCATCATCTTTTGCTATGACGACAGCTTCTTTTATGTCTTCATGGCTTAGAAGATGACTCTCTACTTCTCCCAGTTCTATTCTAAAGCCTCTTATCTTAACCTGGTGGTCCAGCCTGCCCAAGAAATCTATATTCCCGTCAGGCAGCCAGCGTGCAAGGTCCCCTGTCCGGTACATTTTCTCTCCCTGTATAAAAGGATCGGATATGAATTTCTCCGCTGTTAATTCCGGCTTGTTCAGGTATCCCCTTGCAATACCGTCTCCCCCAATGTAAAGCTCCCCAAAATGCCCTATTGCCTTTTGTTTAAGCCTATCATCCAAAATGTAGAATTTCGTGTTTTGCATTGGTTTTCCAATCGGAACATTGCCAATGCCTTCATAACCTGCACCCGTTTCAAAAAAACTGGAGTCAATGGTGGCCTCTGTAACACCATAACTGTTTAGAATCCTCATAGTACCGGAAAATCGCCTAAGTAACCTTCCGAAGTCCTCCGCAGGGCAGCTGTCGGAGCCTAGAATCAGTATCTTCAGCGTATCCAGTTCAAGCTTGCTTTCGTATATATAGTCCATAAAAGGAATCACAAAAGCAGGTGTAGATTCAAAAATATTAATGCCATGCATTTTCATAAGACTATAAAGAGAATGCGGATCAAGCCTTACATCCTTTGGACATACCACCATCCTGCCCCCATTAAGCAGTGTTCTTACGAGGTCTCCCGCAAATACGTCAAAAGACATGCTGGCCATCTGAAGGAGCCGCACATGAAACTCCTCCAGCTTATAATCCCGTTTCCATGCATAAGCGATATTTACCAGGTTGCGGTGCTCTACCATAACACCTTTAGGTTTCCCTGTCGTTCCCGAAGTGTATATTATATATGCGAGATTCTGAGGGCTATTTATGGGATCGGGATTAGCTCCATTTTCTGAATAGGCCATGTCTTTCCTGATGTCTATGGTTTCCCTCCCTGCACAGCCTGCGGTAGTATCCATATTCGTCAGAATTATGCCGGCATTGCTGTCCTCCAACATATAATCAATTCTATCCCGGGGGTATTCAGCGTCAATCGGCAGGTATGCTCCCCCCGCCTTCAATATTCCCATAATTCCTACTATCATTTCAAGGGACCGTTCTACCATGATACCTACAATGCTGTCTGCTCCAACTCCCTTTTCCCTTAACACCCTTGCAAGCTGATTTGCTTTTTTGTTCAGCTCCCTATAGGTTAACTGTCTTTCTACATATACTACCGCTATATTGTCAGGAGTCTTTGCAACCTGCTCTTCAAACAGTTCCTGTATGGTCTTCTCTCTCGGGTAATCTGCGTATGTGCTGTTAAATCCCTTAAGCACAAGCTGCTTCTCTTCTTCTCCCAGCATTTCTATTTCGCCAAGCTCTGTATCCGGGTCTTCTGCCACCCTGCTTATTATGTTTCTTAAATGGCCTGTCATTCTCTCTATTGTTTCTTTGTTAAACAGCTTGCTGCAATACTCTATACTTAGTCCGATCCTCTCTCCCATCTCAACTGCATCCAGCGTTATGTCAAACTTTGATATTTTGCTCTCTCTTCCGTATCTCTTAAACCTTAAGCCTTCTATTGCTATCTCTCCCATTTCTGTATTCTGCATGGCAAACATAACATCAAACAAAGGATTACGGCTCATATCGCGCTTTACATCCAGCTTCTCTACCAGCTCTTCAAATTGGTAGTCCTGATTTTCATAGGATCTCAATGCATTTGCCTTTACTTCCTCTAAAAATGCTCTGAAGGTTTTGGTTCCTTTGGGCTGATTCCTCATCGCCAGTGTATTGACAAACATTCCCATAATATTCCCTAAGTCTGCATGAGGCCTTCCCGCTATCGGACTTCCCACCACAACGTCTTCCTGCCCGCTGTATTTTGACAATAGGATATTAAAGACAGATAAAATTATCATATACATAGTTGTGCCTGTCTCTTTTGCTATCCGCTTTAACCTTCCGGTTATTTCTTCATCCAGCTCAAATTGTATACAGTTACCTTCAAAACTTTGTATCGCCGGTCTCGGATAGTCTGTCGGCAGATTTAGCACAGGTATACCTTTCGCAAAGGTCTTCAGCCAATATTCTTCCTGTTTCTTCATTACTTCCGATTTTACCATTTTGTTCTGCCATGCCGCATAGTCCTTGTATTGTATTCTTAGCTCCGGCAGTTCTTTTCCTTCATACAGCTTTGCAAATTCTTCTATCAATATCCCCATAGAGGTTCCATCAGATATGATATGATGCATATCATACATCAGTATATGCTTTTCTTCCTGCAACCTGACGAGCCCCACCCTTAGAAGCGGTGCCTTACTCAAGTCAAATGCCTTTACAAATTCTCTTACTTTTTCCTCTATTTCATTTATAGATAATTCATTATCCCCGGATAGCAGATTATCAGACTCTAATTCTTCATACCTTATCTTAAACGTTACTTCTTTGTGCACCTGCTGTACGATCTCTTCTCCTGCCAATTCAAAAGATGTCCGCAGCGATTCATGCCTTTGCAATAAATTGTTGAATGCATCCTCCAGCCTGCTTATATTAAGCTTGCCTTCTACCAGGATTACTCCGGTCATGTTGTAACTTGTATTGTTTGCCCCAAATTGCTGAAGGGTATATAACCTTTTCTGCGCGGACGATGCCTGATAGTATCCTGTAGGATAACCTCCCGACCCTTCTATCGGTTCGATGGATGCGTATATATTTTTTTCCAGCCCTTTTATATATTCCGACAATCCCCTTATTGCAGGTGTTTTGAATATTTCTCTTAAGGACACTTCTACATTCAGTTCCTTATGAATCTTTGCAGCCACGCTTGTTGCCCTCAGTGAATGTCCTCCCAATTCAAAAAAGTTGTCATTGATTCCTATCTTTTCTACTTTCAATACTTCTTCCCATATCTTAACCAGTTTCTCTTCTACCTCATTTCTTGGTGCTTCGTATTCCACACTTGAATCTATCTTTCCATCGGGTTCCGGCAATGCCTTTCTGTCTATCTTTCCGTTTGGAGTTAACGGCATCGCTTCTAACTGCATAAAGTATGACGGTATCATGTAATCCGGCAGTTCTTTTCTCAAATATTCCCTTAGTTCCGTTACTGTAAGTTGCCCGTCTCCCACTACATATGAGCACAAATATTTACTGCCGTCTTGTTCTTCTTTTGCTATTACCACTGCTTCTTTTACAGCTTCATGCTCTATTAGCTGGTTTTCTATCTCCCCGAGCTCTATTCTGAAACCTCTTATCTTTACCTGACTATCTATCCTTCCCAGAAACTCTATATTTCCATCCGGCAGCCACCTTGCGAGATCTCCCGTCCGATACATCCGTTGTCCGGCTGTAAAAGGGTTTGTCACAAACTTCTCTGCCGTAAGTTCCGGTCTGTTAAGGTAGCCTCTTGCCAGCCCGTCCCCTGCTATACAGAGTTCTCCTGTTACCCCTACGGGTTGCAGTTTATTGTTCCGGTCAACTATATGCATCCTTGTATTCCATATTGGTTTCCCAATTGGTATATTAGCTTTATATTTCAGGTCTTCTGTGCAGTTGTAGTATGTTACATCTACCGTTGCTTCCGTAGGCCCATATAGGTTAGACAACTTCCTTCCGCCATTTTCACTTATTATGCCGTTAAATTGTTCTACATGTTTTAATGTCAGTGCCTCTCCACTTGAAAATATTATTTTCAGACTTTCTATGTACCTGATTTCAAGGTTGTTTTTTAAATATTCCATAAATACACTTAACATTGATGGTACAAAATGCATTATGGTTACCTTATATTTACTGATAGCTTGTACTATCTCATGTGGGTTTTTTTCACCGCCCGGATTTAAGAATACCACTTTTGCTCCCGTAAATGACCACCAGAACATTTCCCAAACTGAAACATCAAATGTGAAAGGTGTTTTTTGTAATATTACATCCGCCGCGGTTAGTTTGTACTCCTTTTGCATCCAACCAATCCTGTTAATAACAGAGTAATTCTCAATCATTACCCCTTTAGGCTTTCCTGTTGACCCTGAGGTATAGATTATATATGCAAGATCATTTGGTCTGCTGACTGGATCTAAATTACTACTGTCTTTTGCATCCAACCGCTCATCATCCAGTTCTATCTTCTCTCCACGATAGGCAGTCTTATCCCTCGTTTGTTTCTGCACCAGCAGCAGCTTTGCCCCGCTGTCTTTTAATATATACTGTTTTCTATCCTCAGGGTACTCCGGATCAATAGGCAAATACGCTCCCCCTGCCTTTAATATACCCATTATCCCTATTATCATCTCCAAGGAACGCTCTACCATGATTCCTACTATGCTGTCTGCTCCTACTCCCTTTTCCCTCAATAGCCTTGCAAGCTGATTTGATTTCTCATTCAGTTCCCTGTACGTAAGCTGTCTATTCTCATACACTGCCGCTATATTATCAGGTGTCCTTGCAACCTGCTCCTCAAATAACTCATGTATTGTCTTATCCTTCGGATACTCTGCATAGGTATTATTAAATTCATATAGCAGCTTATGTTTTTCTTCTTCGCTTATCATTTCAATCTGTTCAAGGGTAATATCCGGATTTTGTCTCACCTTCTCCAGTATATTTGTGTAATGGCCTGTCATCCGCTCTATTGTCTCTTTCTTATAAAGCTTTGTACAGTATTCTATACTCATCTCTATACTATCCTCTGTCTCAACAGCAGATACTGTTATGTCAAACTTCGCTATCCGGTTTTGCAGCTCATAGGGCTTGATGCTTATTCCATTAAGTACTATTTCTCCCATTTCCGTATTCTGCATAACCAGCATGACGTCAAACAGAGGATTCCTGCTCAAATCCCTCTTTACACCTATCTTCTCCACTAATTCTTCAAACTGGTAATCCTGGTTCTCATACGCCTTTAACGCATTTGTCTTTACTTCTTCTATGAACTCTTTAGCTGTTTTGCTTCCTATAGGGTAGTTCCTCATTGCCAGTGTGTTTACGAACATCCCTATGATGTTCGTAAAATCGGTATGATGTCTCCCTGCTATCGGGCTCCCTACTATGATGTCTTCCTGCCCGCTGTATTTTGACAATAGAATATTGAAGCCAGCTAAAAGCACCATATACATGGTTGTCCCAGTCTCTTTCGCTATCCTTCTTATCCCTTCTATTATTTCCTTGTTTATACTATACCCTATCCTGTCTCCTTCAAAGCTCTGCAGCGACGGCCTCGGAAAATCCGTCGGCAAATTAAGTACCGGTATCTCTCCATGAAAGGTATTAAGCCAGTGTTCTTCTTGCTTTTTCATTACTTCACTGCTTATCATTTCATTCTGCCATGCTGCGTAATCTTTATATTGTATTCGGAGTTCCGGCAGCTCTTTCCCTCCGTATAACTCTGCAAATTCCTTCGTTAGTATCCCCATTGACACACCATCCGATATGATGTGATGCATGTCTGCCATTAATATATGCTTGTCCTCAGCAAGCTTAATAAGCCCCACCCTTAAAAGCGGTGCTTTACCTAAATCAAATGGCTTTATGTACCCCTTAACTATTTCATCCGTTTGTCCTTCTCCAATTTCTATGTAATCTACACTAAAGGCTGCTTCTTTATGTACTTTTTGCACTATAGCCTCATCTATTAACTCAAAGGATGTCCTTAAGCTTTCATGCCTTTCTATCAGTTTCTTAAATGATCCTTCCAATCTCTTTTTATCAAGCATTCCTTCTATTATCATTATTTTGGGCATATTATAGGCAGTACTTTTAATTTCAAACTGCTGCAGAGTGTATATTCTCTTTTGCGCTGAGGATGCCGGGTAATATTCCTTTTCTTCTATTGCAGCTATTGATGCGTATATATTTTCTTCCATCCCTTTAATATATTCTGCTATTCCTTTTATTGTAGGCGTTTTAAATATTTCCCTTAACGGTACTTCGACATTCAGTTCTCTAAATATCTTTGCCGCCATATTAGTGGCCTTTAATGAATGCCCCCCCAGTTCAAAAAAACTGTGGTTTATCCCAATGTTATCAATTCCCAATACTTCTTCCCATATATTGACTAACTTCTCTTCAATTTCATTCCTTGGAGGCTCGTACTCTGCCCTAATATTCATGTTTTTATCAGGCGTCGGCAGTGCCTTTCTGTCGAGCTTTCCATTTGGTGTCAGCGGCATTTCATCAAGTTGTATAAAATATGAGGGTATCATATATTCAGGCAGTTCTTTTTTCAAATACTCTTTTATTTCTAACACCGGTAATTTTTCATGCCCTACTATATAGGCGCATAGATACTTTTCTCCGCCTAAATCTTCTTTTCCTAAGACAACTGCCTCTTTAACCAGAGGATGCTTCAAGAGCTGACTTTCAATCTCACCCAGTTCAACCCTGAATCCACGTATCTTTATTTGAAAATCTTTTCTGCCCATAAATTCTATACTGTCATCTTCAAGCAGCCTTCCCATGTCTCCTGTCCAATAGAGCCGGTTTAATTCGGGATGCTGTTCAAATACTTTTTCAGTCTTTTCTTTCTCTTTCCAATAACCTTTTGCCAGATACCTGCTTGCAACCACTATTTCACCTATCTCTAAAGGAGCTACTTCTTCCCTGTCCTTATTTATAACCAATATCTCCGTTTCTTCCACAGGTTCACCTAATATCATTTTTTTAAAGGGGGTATCCATGCCAATAATATAAGATGAGTTATATGAAGATTCCGACTGTCCGTATAAGTTCATTAACAGCGAATTTTTAAAGTATTTCCTATATGTTAATACATCATGTTCTATTACACTTTCCCCGCCTAATACGATGAACCTCAGTTTATCAAAACTCTCCTTTCCGGTCAGCACGTTTGTAAAATATCTATATAAAGTAGGAACTGAATGCCATATTGTTATTTCTTCTTTTTCTAACCATTCCGCTAATTTTCCTATATCTATCTGTTGTCTTATATTAAGCGGATAAAGTGTTGCTCCGCTAAGCAGACCGCTGTATATGTCCATAACGGCGGCATCATGGCTGAAGGCAGAAAATAAGGTTAATCTGTCTTTTTCAGTCAGGGAAAGCTTTTTTATGTAACTTTTTACGAAATGCAGCACATTCCCGTGGGTCTGAATCACTCCTTTGGGATTACCCGTGGAACCTGACGTATATAATAAATAGGCAATTTTGTCTGCTGATATATTTCTTTTTATATTCCCTGATGAAGCGGTATCATCTATGCTGTCGCTGTTTAAGACAATTATGTTCTCATCTGTCTGCGCTGCCAATTTATGTGCTAATGTTAAATTTCTGTTATTTGTTACTATAAGTCTTGCCTCTGAATTTTTTAGCATATAGCCTAATCTTTTTTCCGGATACTCGGGGTCCAGCGGCACATATATCTTGTCCGCCTTTAATGCGCCTAATGTACCGGCTATCATATCACTGCCATGCTCAAATAATAAAGCTACAGTCTGTTCATTCAGACTTTGTTCCAAAATATCCTGATTTTTTATTATTCCATTGGCAATACGACCGGCATTTTTGTTTAACTGCTCATAGGTCAATTTGTTTCTAGCTGTTACTACCGCCAGTTTCTGCGGATTTTTATCTACTTGTTCTTCAAATAATTTTACCAGCATGTCGTTCCCCTCCCACATAAATAACCCAATTGCACTTTCCAGTGTTTCTGCATAATATAGATGTATATACAGCAACTATTTTATAGTCTTCTCTTTTTCTTAGCTCCGCTTTGTCCTGTTACTTTGTATTCCGTCACTTTTTTATCCGGATTATAAGCTATGCCTTTAAGGAGCATCCCATATTGCTCTAAAATAAATTTGATCCGTGTCGGTTCAAATAGTCCCGTGAGATAATCACATATAATCTCTATCCCATTAGCATATTCTTTCAGGTAAAATGCTAAATCAAATTTTACTTCCTGCACTTTTTCAATAGGATATGACTCAATCTCACTTAAGGATTCGCGGCTGCTTTCCCCCATATTGAGCATATTGAAGAATACTGAAATAGCAGGATAGTTGATTTTTAGCTCATCCAGAACTAATTCCAGAGGATAGCTTTGATACTCCAACGCTTTTAAGGTGTTTTCATTAACCCGTATCAAGAAATCGCTGAATATTTCTTCATCATCTATTTGATTTCTGAGTAATGTCGTATTTATGAAATAGCCTATTATGTTTTTTATGCTTTCATGGTTTCTTCCGGAACCTGCAGCGCCTATAATTATATCCTGCTGACCTGTTATCTTTGACAAAAGCAAATTAAAGCTTGACACCAAAACAATATAAAGGCTTGTATTGTGCTGCCTTGCCAGTGCTTTCAACCTATCGGCAACCAGCTCCGGAATAACTATCCTGTAGCCTGCACTTCTCCTGTCGCTAAGTTGTCCGTATGAATAGCTTACAGGTAAGTTCAATACCGGAAGCTCCCCATCCAATTGAATTTTCCAGAATTCTTTGGCATCTGTTATACCTGTTTCATCCTTTAGAAGCCGGTTCTGCCATGCTGCAAAATCTTTATATTGTATTTCCAACGGCTCTAAAGAAGGAATCTGATTGCATTTGCAGGCACTATAAATAATATAAAATTCATTTTTCAATATTTCTATTGACCATCCGTCTGATATAATGTGGTGCATAGAAAATAAGAATTCGTATTTATCTTCCGCAAGTTTTACCAATACCGCTCTAAGAAGCGGGCAAACCTTCAGATCAAATACCTTGGCAGATTCATCCTCAAAGATTTGTTCCAGTTTTTGAGTCCGGTCTTTTTCGCTGTATTGACATAAATCTATTGTATTTATATTGAAGCTAACCTGAGGCTCTATTATCTGCATTGGCTCTCCTTCTACAGTATCAAACCGTGTTCTAAAGGCCTCATGCCTATTAATAAACGCCTCAAATACTTTATTTATAACTCCTTCATTAACTTTTTCATGTAGAGTAATACGGCCCGGCATATTGTATGCACTGCTCTCAGCCTGCAATTGGCTGATTATCCACAATCTTTTCTGGGCATAGGAAAGCTCATAATAATTTTGCCAAGGCAGTCTTTTTATTTCTGTATACAGATCCGTCTTACTTTTTCTAATAAGTTCAGACAGGCCCTTAATAGTCGGATACTTGAAGAAATTGAGCAAATCCATCCTGATATTAAATTCTTTATGCATCTTTGATACTAATGTTGTTGCTTTTAATGAATGCCCTCCCAGATCAAAGAAGTTATCATTTATTCCTATGTTTTTTATACCCAATACTTCTTCCCATATCTTAACCAGTTTCTCTTCTATTGCATCTCTTGGCATTTCATATTCTGTTCCTGTGTTTACGTTTCCATCCGGCTCCGGTAGTATTTTCCTGTCTATCTTTCCGTTTGCGGTTAACGGCATTTTGGGAAGCTGTATAAAATACAACGGTATCATATATTCCGGCAGCTCTTTGCCCAGGTGTTCCCTCAGCTCCGCTACCGTGAACTGTCTATTTCCTACTATATATGCGCATAAATATCTGCTGCCGTTTTGTTCTTCTCTTGTTATTACTACCGCTTCTTTTATACCTTCATGCTTTAGTAACTGATTCTCTATCTCTCCCAGCTCAACCCTATGTCCTCTTATCTTTACCTGGTTGTCTATCCGCCCTAAGTACTCCATTTCTCCATCCGACAGTAGTTTTGCCAAGTCACCTGACCTATATATTATTTCATCCGGTCTATAGGGGTTTTGTACAAATTTCTCCGCTGTCAATTCGGGCCTATTCAAGTATCCCCGGCATACTCCCTCCCCTCCTACGCATAATTCACCCGGTACTCCTACCGGGGCAAGCTTCCTGTTCTTATCCATTATGTATGTCGTAAGAGTCGGTATAGGCCTTCCTATATTGCTTCTATTTTCTGCTATCTCCGTTTCCCCTATTTCCTTGTATGTCACATGAACTGTCGTCTCTGTTATTCCGTACATATTTATCAAAGCAGCCTCAGGATATTTCCTTTTCCACTCCTTAAGCATTAATGGCTTTAGCGCTTCTCCGCCGAATATCACATATCTTAGCTTAAGTTCTTTTCCCTCTTCCTTCATTTCTTCACTGATTAAGTTATAGAATGCTGTTGGCGTCTGATTCAATACCGTCACTTCTTCTTTTTTTAGAAGCTTCAGATATTCGCCTGTATCCTTAGCTGTGAGTTTTGGTACTATTACCAGCTTGCCTCCGTACAGTAATGCCCCATACATCTCCCATACCGAAAAGTCGAAGCAGTACGAATGAAACATTGTCCATACATCTGTTTCGCTGAATTCAAACTGCAGCTTATCATTCTTCATCAATCTTACTACATTTCTATGCTCTATCATTGCCCCTTTAGGCTTTCCGGTCGTACCGGAGGTGTAAATTATATATGCCATATCTTCCGGCTTGTTTTGTATTTCAAGGTTTGAAGCGTCTCTTTGGTTCATGCTGTCTTCTATTTCTATAACGGTTCCCTTGTACTGCACCTTATCCCTGAAATGCTTTTGTATTATGAGCAGGTTTGCTTTGCTGTCTTCCAGTATATACTGCTTTCTTTCCTCAGGATACTCCGGATCAATAGGCAGATACGCTCCTCCAGCCTTCAATATCCCCAGGATCCCTACAATCATCTCAAGAGACCGCTCTACCATGATTCCTACTATACTGTCTGCTCCTGCTCCATTATCCCTCAATACTCTCGCAAGCTGATTCGCCTTCCGGTTCAGTTCCCTATAGGTTAATACTTTGTCTTCATACACTGCTGCTATATTGTCAGGTGTCTTTGCAGCCTGTTCCTCAAATAGCTCATGTATTGTCTTATCCTTCGGATACTCTGCATAGGTATTGTTAAATTCATACAGCAGCTTATGTTTTTCTTCCTCGCTTATCATTTCAATCTGTTCAAGAATAATATCCGGATTTTGGCTCACCTTCCCCAATATATTTATGAAATGACCCATCATCCGCTCTATTGTCTCTTTCTTATAAAGCTTCGTACAGTATTCTATATCCATCTCTATGCTATCCTCTGTCTCAACAGCAGATACCGTTATGTCAAACTTCGCTATCCGGTTTTTCATATCGTAGGGCTTGATGCTTACTCCATTAAGCCCTATTTCTCCCATTTCCGTGTTCTGCATAGCGAGCATGACATCAAACAGAGGATTCCTGCTCAAATCCCGCTTTACACCTATCTTCTCCACTAATTCTTCAAACTGGTAATCCTGATTCTCATATGCCTTTAACGCATTTGTCTTTACTTCTTCTATGAACTCTATAACTGTTTTGCTGCCCTCAGGGTAGTTTCTCATTGCCAGTGTGTTTACGAACATTCCTATGATGTTCTCCAAATCGGAATGATGTCTCCCTGCTATCGGACTCCCTACTATGATGTCTTCCTGCCCGCTGTATTTTGACAATAGAATATTAAAGCCAGACAAAAGCACCATGTATATGGTTGCTCCTGCCTCTTTCGCTATTTTTCTTATTCCCTCCGTTATTTCCTTGTTTATACTATACGTTATCCTGTCCCCTTCAAAGCTCTGCAGCGATGGCCTCGGATAATCTGTTGGCAGGTCCAGTACCGGTACCTCTCCATGAAAGGTATTAAGCCAGTGTTCTTCTTGCTTTTTCATTACCTCACTGCTTATCATTTCATTCTGCCATGCTGCGTAATCTTTGTATTGTATTCTGAGTTCCGGCAGCTCTTTCCCCTCGTATAACTCTGCAAATTCCTTCGTTAGTATTCCCATTGACACACCATCCGATATGATGTGATGCATGTCTGCCATTAATATATGCTTGTCTTCGGCAAGCTTAATAAGCCCCACCCTAAGTAGAGGTGCTTTACTTAAATCAAACGATTTTATATACCCCTTTACTATTTCATCCGCTTTATCTTCTTTTTCCTCTATGCAGCTTATACTAAAATTTACTTCCTTATATATTTTTTGTACTATTTCTTCATTTACTATCTCAAAGGATGTCCTTAAAGATTCATGTCTTTTAATAAGCTTCTTAAATGCTCCTTCCAGCCTATTTCTATTCAGTTCTCCTTCTATTGCCATTACCGATGGCATATTGTAGCTTGTATTATCCATCTCAAACTGCTGCAGTGTGTATATTCTTTTTTGTGCTGAGGATGCCGGATAATGTTCCCTTTCTTCTATTGCAGCTATTGATGCATATATGTTTTCTTCCATCCCTTTTATATATTCTGCTATTCCTTTAATTGTAGGCATTTTGAATATTTCCCTTAATGGTATTTCTATATTTAATTCCTTATGTGTCTTTGCTATCAGGTTTATCGCCTTCAATGAATGCCCGCCCAGTTCAAAGAAGTTATCACAAATTCCTATCTTCCCTACGCCTAGTATTTCTTTCCATATTTTAACCAGCTTCTCTTCGGTTTCATTCCTCGGTGCTTCGTATTCGGCTCCTGTTCCTATGCTTCTGTCCGGTTCCGGAAGTGCCTTTCTGTCTATCTTTCCATTAGGTGTCAGCGGCATTCGTTCCAACTGTATAAAGTATGACGGAACCATGTAGTCAGGTAATTCCTTTTTTAAATATTCTCTTAGTTCCGAAACTGTGAACTGCCTGTTTCCTACCAGGTATGCGCATAAATACTTACTGCCATTTTGTTCTTCCCTTGCTATAACTACTGCCTCTTCTACAGCTTCATACTTTATTAGCCGGCTCTCTATCTCCCCAAGCTCTATCCTGAAGCCTCTTATCTTTACCTGATGGTCTATTCTCCCTAAGAATTCGATATTTCCATCCGGCAGCCATCTTCCCATGTCTCCTGTCCGATACATTCTCTCCCCGGGCTCAAAAGGATTAGCTGCAAATTTTTCTTCTGTTAATTCCGGTCTGTTTAAGTACCCGTAACCTAAGCTTATCCCCCCCACACATATTTCTCCCGGCTGCCCCAATATTGCTAATTCATTGCTTTTTTTCACTATGTACAACTTTATATTGTCTATTGGCTTGCCTATAGGCACAGATGTCAGCTTATCCATTTGATTATTGGGAATCACGTAGGATGTGGAAATATCCGTGCACTCTGTCGGACCATATGTATTTACAATTTGTGCATTATAATTATTTGATTTTACCCAAGGTAGAAGCTTGGGTATATTAATCGGTTCGCCGCCTAAAAATACGTGCCTCAACCGCTTTAATCTGCTGAATTCAGACCCTTCACCTGCATCTGTAATAAGCTGAAATGCACTTGGTGTGCAGTTTATTAGAGTTATTTGTTCTTTTTCTATAAATTCCAGTACTCTTTGATAGTTGTAAACTTTATCCGGCAATATGCACAGTCTTCCACCCTTTACCAAGGCAGCATACAAATTCTTCTGAGCCAGGTCAAAGCTGACAGGGGCTATTAAGAGCACAGAGTCATCGGCTCCTATATTAAATTTACCTGTAAACCAATTTATCAAATTAGTAAAAGAGCTTGATTTAATCACAGAGCCTTTAGGATTCCCGGTTGACCCCGAAGTATATATGACATAGATCGGCCGGTCGGTATTGTATCTAATGCCTATGTTCTCATGCGGAACAGCAGTACTTTCCAATAGGCTATTAATGCAGAATATGTTCTCAATATTTTTATTTTGTTTGAGCTTGTCCCGGGTTAATAAAATATTGACTCTGCTATCCTCCAGCATATATTCTATTCTTTCCTCAGGATACTCCGGATCAATAGGCAGATACGCTCCTCCCGCCTTCAATATCCCCAGGATTCCTATTATCATCTCAAGGGACCTCTCTACCATGATCCCTACTATACTACCTTCCTTTACACCCTTATCTCTCAATACCCTCGCAAGTTGATTCGACTTCCGGTTCAGTTCCCTATAGGTTAATACTTTGTCTTCATACACCAACGCTGCATTATCCGGCGTCTTTGCAGCCTGCTCCTCAAATAACTCATATACCGCCTTATCCTTCGGATACTCTGTATAGGTATTGTTAAATTCATACAGCAGTTTATGTTTTTCTTCTTCGCTTAACATTTCAATCAGTTCAAGAGTAATATCCGGATTTTGGCTCACTTTCTCCAATATATTTATGTAATGACCCATCATCCGCTCTATTGTCTCTTTTTTATAAAGCTTCGTACAGTATTCTATATCCATCTCTATATTGTCCACAGCCTCAACAGCATATACCGTTATGTCAAACTTGGCCGTCCGGTTTTTCATCTCATAGGGCTTGATGCTTATTCCATTAAGCCCTATTTCACCTATTTCCATGTTCTGCACAGCTAGCATGACATCAAACAGAGGATTCCTGCTCAAATCCCTCTTTACACCTATCTTCTCCACTAATTCTTCAAACTGGTAATCCTGATTCTCATACGCCTTTAATGAATTTGTCTTTACTTCTTCTATGAACTCTATGACTGTTTTGCTGCTCTCAGGGTAGTTCCTCATTGTCAGTGTGTTTACGAACATTCCTATTATGTTCTCCAAATCGGCATGTGGTCTTCCAGCTATCGGACTTCCTACTGCTATGTCTTCCTGCCCGCTGTATTTGGACAATAAGATATTAAGGCCGGAGAGTAGTACCATATACATGGTTGCTCCAGTCTTTTTCACTATCTTTCTTAGACCTTTTGTTATCTCTCTATCCAGTTCAAAGTGTATGCTATCTCCCTCAAAGCTTTGTATTGCAGGTCTTTGATAGTCAGTCGGCAAGCTCAGTACCGGTATCTCTCCTTTAAAGGTTTTCAACCAGTGTTCTTCCTGTTTTCTCATTACCTCACTGCTTATCATTCCATTCTGCCATGCTGCATAGTCCTTGTACTGTAATCTCAATTCCGGCAGTGCTTTCCCTTCATACAGTCCCGCAAACTCCTTCACCAATATACCCATTGAGGTTCCGTCCGATATGATATGATGCATGTCGTACATCAATATATGCTTTTCAGGGTGCAGTCTTATAAGCCCCACCCGGAGAAGCGGTGCTTTACTTAAGTCAAACGGCCTTATGAAACTTCTTAATATTTCTTCTACATCTTCTCTTGCTTCCTTATACTCTATCTCAAGCTCTGCTTCCTTATGTATCTTCTGCACCACATCTTCCTCAATAAGCTCAAAGGATGACCTTAAAGATTCATGCCTTTCTATCAGTTTCCCAAATACAGCCTCCAGCCTCTCTATATCCAGCTTGCCTTCTATTTCCAGTGTCCCCGGTATATTGTAACCGGTACTTTCCATATCAAACTGCTGCAGTGTGTACAGCCTCTTCTGCGCTGATGATGATACATAGCGCTCTTTTTCTTCCACCGGCTCTATTGCTGAATATATGTTTTCCCCATGCCCTTTCATGTATTCCGACAGCCCTTTTATGGTCGGTGTTTTGAATATTTCTCTTAACGGTACTTCTATATTCAGCTCCTTATGTATCTTTGACACCATGCTTGTTGCCTTCAGTGAATGTCCGCCTAAGTCAAAGAAGTTGTCTCCTATCCCTATTTTCTCTGCCCCAAGCACTTCCTGCCATATTGTAACCAGCTTTTCCTCTATCGTATTTCTTGGTGCCTCATACTCCGTTCCTGTTTCTATGCTTCCATCCGGCTCCGGTAATGCCTTTCTGTCTATCTTTCCATTAGGCGTCAGCGGCATTTTATCCAGCTGTACAAAATATGACGGTACCATGTAGTCAGGCAGTTCCTGACGCAAATATCCTCCCAGCTCACTTACTGTCAGAGCTTTCCCCGCCGTTATATAAGCACATAGATATTTGTTACCGCCTTGATCCTCTTTTGCTGCTACTACCGCTTCGCCTACTGCTTCATGTTTCAATAACCGGCTCTCTATCTCTCCAAGCTCTATCCTGAAACCTCTTATTTTTACCTGGTCATCTATACGCCCCAGGAACTCTATGTTTCCGTCAGGCAGCCACCTTGTAAGGTCTCCGGTCTTGTACATCACCTTTCCCGGCTCAAAGGGGTTTTCTACAAACTTCTCTGCTGTCAGTTCAGTCCTATTCAAATACCCCGCGCCTAAGCTGACACCTCCGATGCATAACTCACCCTGATGTCCTGTCGGCAATAGGTTGTTGTATTTATCGACTATATACAATTTGACATTATCTATCGGTCTGCCGATTGGTATCACAGCCATATTCTCAATTTCCTGTTTGCTTATTCTGTAGTATGTGGCTATATCTGTGCACTCTGTAGGTCCATATGTATTCACTATTTCTGCCCTATAGTATTGTGACTTTATCCATTTAACCAACTTAGCAGTATTTATAGGTTCCCCACCTAGAAATACCCATCTTAAGCCCCCTAATTCGTGATAATCGGTTGCTGCATCTATTATCAGCTGGAATGCGCTGGGAGTACAGTTTATTATTGTTATCCTTTCTTCATGTATTATTTTTAATACATTCGTGTAGTTGTAAGTCCTCTCCGGAAGTATGCACAGCCTTCCCCCTTTAACAAGAGCAGCATACAGGTTTTTCTGTGCCAGATCAAATCCTACCGGAGCTATAAGTAATATATTATCGCTTTCGCTTATATTAAATTCTCTTGTGAACCAATTAGTAAGATTCATAAATGAATCTGCTCTGGCTGCTGCACCTTTAGGATTACCTGTAGAACCGGATGTGTATATTAAGTACATTTTCCTACTTGTATCATACTTAGCGTTTATATTCTCTCCGGACATTCCGGATATTACTGAAATATCTTCAACATCAATAATATTTGAAGTAACATCTGCTATATTGCCGATATACATTTCCCTGGTAATTAAAATATCTGCATTGCTATCTTCCAGCATATACTCTATCCTGTCCTTCGGATATTCCGGGTCTATCGGCAGGTACACCCCTCCTGCTTTCAATATCCCCATAATCCCCACTATCATCTCAATGGATCTTTCTACCATGATGCCTACTATGCTGTCCGGCACTACTCCCTTTTGCCTCAACACCCTAGCCAGTTGGTTCGCTCTCCCGTTCAATTCCCTATACGTAAGCTGTCTATCCTCATATGCTAACGCTATATTGTCCGGTGTCCTATTTACTTGCTCCTCAAAAAGCTCGTATACTGCCTTGTCCCTCGGATACTCCGCATAGGTATCGTTAAATCCGTACAGCAGCTTATGTCTCTCTTCTTCCCCCAGCATCTCGATTTCGCTTATCCTCTTGTTGGCATTATATGTTATTTCATTTAGTACGTTTTTCAGATGCCCTGCCATTCTCTCAATAGTCCCTTTATTAAATAACCTGCTGCAGTATTCTATACTTAGCCCTATTTTTTCTTCGGCTTCCTCTGCTGTTAATGTTATGTCAAACTTCGATACACCGTTTTCCATCCCATAAGGCTTGATGCTTATTCCCTCAAGCTCTATTTTCCCCATATCCATGTTCTGCATAGCAAACATAACGTCAAATAACGGATTTCTGCTTAAATCCCTTTTTATATCCAGCTTTTCTACCAATTCTTCAAATTGGTAGTCCTGATTCTCATACGCCCTTAATGAGTTTGTCTTTACTTCCTCTATAAATTTTATAATTGTTTTGCTTCCCACAGGGTAATTCCTCATTGCCAGTGTATTTACAAACATGCCTATGACATTTTCCAAATCAGCATGGTGTCTGGCTGCTATCGGACTTCCTACTATTATATCCTCCTGCCCGCTGTATTTTGACAACAGTATGTTAAAACCAGCCAGCAGTACCATATACATGGTTGCTCCCGTCTCTTTTGCTATGCGCCCAAGCTTTCCGGTCAACTCCTTATTCAGGCTGAACTTTATACTGCTTCCTTCAAAGCTTTGTATACCCGGCCTCGGATAATCCGTCGGCAGGTTTAATACCGGAATTTCCCCTGCGGAAGCTCCTTTTGAATACTCATTAATCCAATACTCTCCCTGCCGTTTTACCTCTTCACTGCTTAAAATATCACTTTGCCACGCTGCAAAATCCTTGTATTGAAGTCTAAGCTCCGCAAGCCTCCTGCCTTTATACAGCTCGCCGAATTCTCTCGTCAGTATCCCTATGGAAGTCCCATCAGCTATTATGTGGTGGATATCCAATAGCAGCAAATGGCGTTTATTTTCGCTTTCGTCCATTAACCTTATAACCACTGCCCTTATCAAAGGAGCCTTACTCAGGTCAAATGGCCTCAGGAAGCTTTTTATCCTTTCCTGCGCTTCCTCTTCTTTTTGTTCACAGTATTCTATTTCCAGTTCTGCATTTTTATACACCCTTTGCACTAACTCGTTTCCCATGAGTTCAAAACTTGTCCGGAAAGATTCATGGCGGCTTACCAACGCCTTAAATGCACTTTCCAGCTTATCACGCTCCAGGTCTCCTTCTATGATAAACACTCCGGACATGTTGTAGCTTGTGCTGTCCGGATCCAGCTTCTGCAGTGTATATATCCTCTTCTGCGCCGGGGACACTGGATAATATTCCCGTTCTTCTACAAGCTGTATTGTTTCATATATACCGGGCTTTTGTCCCTTTATATATTCCGACAATCCCTTGATTGTAGGTATCCTGAACACCTCTTTAACCGGTACTTCTATATTCAACTCCTTATGAATTTTTGCCACCATACCGGTTGCCTTGAGAGAATGTCCTCCTAATTCAAAGAAACTGTCATTTATTCCTACCCTCCGAACCTTCAGCACCTCCTGCCAAATAGCAGCGAGTTTATCTTCCACTTCGTCCCTCGGAGCTTCATACTCTCTATCTGTTGCTATATTCCCATCCGGTTCGGGCAAGCCCGCCCTGTCTATTTTCCCGCTTTGAGTCAGTGGCAGCTTTTCCATTTGTATAAAGTATGAAGGTATCATATAATCGGCTAATGATCTCCCGAGAAATTCCCGCAGCTCATTTACAGCCAGTTCTTTTTCCCCGGTTATGTATGCACATAACTGCTTACTGCCCTCGCTGTCCTCCTTCGCCACAACCACCGCTTCTTTTATGTATTCATGTGAAAGCAGCCGGTTTTCCACCTCTCCCGGTTCTATCCTGAAACCTCTTATTTTTACCTGGTTATCCGCCCTGCCCATGAGCTCTATATTTCCATCCGGCAGCCACCTTGCAAGGTCTCCTGTCTTATACAGCCTCATACCCTTCGCAAATGGGTTTTGCACAAACTTCTCCGATGTCAAATCCTGCCTGTTCAGATACCCTCTTGCCAGTCCGCCGCCCGCAATGCACAGCTCGCCATATATCCCTATAGGCTGTACGTTATTGTTCCTGTCAAGTATGTATACCTGTACGTTATCAATAGGCTTGCCTATGGTAATCCTGCCTCCGGATGCGATATTTTCAGATGCAGTTGCTACTACACTGCCCTCCGTAGGACCGTACTCATTTATTATCTCAAGTCTGTCATTTTTCTCCCTGCTCCGTTCCAATAAGCCTTCTGCCACCTTATCACCGGCAAGAGCCACCTTTTTTAAAGACTCCAGCTCCCCTCTCCCGGATGCTTCAAGTATAGCGGAGTACAACCCCGGTACAGCAATAAAATGCGTTATTCTCCCATCCCGGATTTTATTCTTGATGCATACAGGGTCTTTTGCTTCTTCATCTCTTAGAAGAACTACCTTTGAGCCTGAAACTACCGGAGTAAAAAAGCTGGTTAAAAAACCGTCAAATATAAATGAAAACAATTGCAGGACATTGTCGCTTGTATCCAACCCATACTTCTTTCTTCTCCACTGTATAGCATTGCTTATGCTCCTGTGCTCTACCATGACTCCTTTAGGCTTTCCCGTCGTCCCCGAGGTATATATAACATATGCCAAATCATCAGGGCTGTTCACCTTTTCCAGCCTATGGCCTTCTCCCCGGTATATATCCTCTGCCATAAGATCCAATACCGCTCCGTCAAAGCTCACCCCGTCCTTTAGCAGTCCTTGAGCAAGCAGCATAAAAGCTCCGCTGTCTTCAAGCATATACTTTATTCTATCTTCGGGATATTCAGGGTCTATAGGCAGGTAAGCCCCTCCAGACTTCAAAATGCCCATGATACCCACAAGCATTTCTATAGAACGCTCCGCCATTATGCCTATTATACTGTTGGGCTTCACCCCTTTTGCCCTTAAAGCCGCTGCAAGCCGGTTTGATTTTTTATCCAGTTCTCCATAAGTTATTTCTTCACTTGCGGTAAGCGCTGTATTTTTCTTTCCGGCTATTTTAGCTGCTGCTTGCTCCGGTATCCTTTCCGCTTGTTCCTCAAACAACTCAAATATTGTCTTGTCACTCTCATATTCCGATTCCGTATTGTTAAAACCATGCAAAAGCTGATGCTTTTCATCCTCTCCCAGCATGTCCAACTCACATACACGGGCATCAGCATTCTCCATTATACCTTTTAATATATTGACAAAGTGCCCGCAAAGCCTTTTTACGCTCTCTGCTTCAAATGTCCCTTCTTTGCAGCAGAAATCCAGCTCAATACTGTCGAACAACTTTACTCCCAGTGTCATATCATAGTTTGTCATTTCAAACATTTCATAAGCTTCCACTTTGAGCTTGTTCCCGGTATCTAAAAGCCTCTTTTCCAGCGGATAATTTTCTATGACCACTATTGAATCGAAAAGGCTCCCGTTCCCGCTGATCTCACTGTATGAATTTATATCCACTAAAGGAGTGCCCTCAAATTCCTCCCTATCCTCTAAATCCCTTCCTATACTATTTATAAGCTCTGCTGCACTGCAGCTTTGTTCTGGGTTTATTCTCAGTGGTATGGTATTTATGAATAGCCCTGCCATTTCCTCTATCCCGTTTATTTTTGCAGATCTTCCGGATACCGTAGTGCCAAATATCACATCGTCCGTATTGTTATACCTCTGAAGCAGTATTCCCCAAGTGCTGTAAAAAAGAGATGCCAGTGTTATCTGCTTCTCCTTTGTAAATTCATATATTCTGTTTGCCAATTCTTCTGTAAATGTGTACTTATACGTTTCCGGTTTGCTCCCATATACCCGGTTTTTACTATCTATTGGGACTGCCGTCTGTTTTTCAAAATTCTTGAGATATTCCCTCCAATAATTTTCCTGCTTGCCTTTATCCTGCATAAGGTGCCACTTTACAAACTCCTTGAACTTGTTTTTCTCTATCTTCTCAAGTACTCTACCATTGCATATGCAGTTGTATGCTTCAAACAGTTCCTTAAGTATTACCCCGTTGCTCCAACCGTCATAAATTATATGATGATTGCTTATTATCATTTCATATTTGTTTTCTTCAAGCTTGCACAGCATTATTCTCAGAGGTTCGCTGGCTATGTCTATTTTTCTCTTCCTGTCGCCTTCCTTAAGCTCCCTTATCAGCTTTTCTATGTCCGGCGCTCCTGAAAAATCATACTCCACAACCGGTATCGTATATTCTTTCAGTATTATCTGCACCGGTTTTTCAAGCTTATCCCACCTGAATACCGTCCTTAACATTTCATTTGTATCAGACACAAACTGCCAGGCTCTTTTCATTGCTTCCACGCTAATTTCGCCTGACAGCACCAGACTGAACTGCTCAAAGTACTGCTCGCTTTCCGGTTCGGACAGATAATGGTACAGCATACCTTCCTGCAAGGGAGTAAGAGATATTATGTCCTGAAGGTTTTGTTTATTCATGTACATTTAACAGCACTCCTTATATACCTAATACTATTTATACATAATATATTCCTTACATTTCTTCCATTTCCTTTATACTTTTTATTAATTATTCCATGTATTTTTCTTCATATCGTTACAGTATCTTCAAAATACATAGTAAACCCACATACTCACTATGTATCATCTGCACAAGCGATGCTTGCAGCTGAATACATGAACCTAAAATAGATAGCATACTGGTTGTGGAGGTCCGGAAAAACCGGACCAAAACCAGCTTATTTTCTTCAGAAATTGCATAATTTCATAAAAAAACACGGCTTCTGCCCTTGGCATAAACCGTGTTTGTCTGCAAACTGAGACCTCAGTCTTTCGTCATATTAACTAATTAGGTTACCATATCTTTTCTTGCTTAGTATACAAAACCATACATAATGCAGCTCCTGAAAAAACAGCCGCCCAGATTGCTTTAGAAACATCTAAAGGTTTATCATTTTTAAAACCTGTTTTGATAATTTCTAATTTGTCTGCATGAATATCTAAATCACCACCATGTAGTGCACATGTACGATGAAATTCACCGGTTATCCGCACGATATCCCCTTGGTATTTGTATGATCCCGCATAAATAATCTTCACTGCTTCCGAAGCTGGCAACCAAACGCCGATTGCATTTACTCCATCATTAACATTTATCCAGGTATATGCACCTCTTGTCATAATATCACCGATAACTTCTCCCTCGTATAATACCTGACTATTGTCATATTTTTTTGCTTCTTCTATTAAAGTCGAGCTGTCAATCGTATCTGCAAATAAAAGCATTCCATTTAAAAACATAATAGCAGCAACCGTAAAAATTAATTTTATGCGTTTTTCCATATTCTTCTTACACCCCTTAAAATATAACCAAGTAGTATCAGAACTGCCATAAACTCCAAGCGAGCCGTCCACATCATAATGATATAGAGAATTTTCATGCCTGCAGGCATAACAGCACTTGTCAAACCACAACTCAATCCAACATTTCCTGTGACGGAGGCAGTCTCAAAGATGGAATCCATAAGCGGATAGCCATATAGGAGCGATACTATTACACCAACTGCAAACATAAATATATATAGAATAATAATAAGCATTGCGCTTTTAGCCACATCATTCTCCAGAGTCTGTGGGCGAATGAAGTGAAAACGTTCCACCGTTACTGCCGATTCCGGGAGCAGCAACCGTTTTATATCCTGCGTCAGGGATTTGAATACCAGACCGACACGAAGACCTTTGAACCCACCAGCGGTAGAACTCGCACTGCCTCCTATAAGCATTGCTATGGTAATGGCAATCATCGCCAAGTTACCCCATTCCCGGATGAACTGCCGTGCATAAACTGTCATAAAGCCCGTGGTAGTGTGTCCGGATATAATTTGATAATACCCTTTTCTAAAAAGACTCATTGCATCCGGATACACACCTTGATTGGCCAGTTCCATTGTTCCCAGTATTATAAGTACTGTTGAAGTTGCAAGAAAGGATAACATCTCAATGTTCTTGTATATCTCTTTACGATTGCCGGTCAGTATGGAATGATGCAGTGCAAAATTGAATGAGCCGATAATAAATATAATTATAGTGATAATTTCATAAAGTACACTATGATAATATAAAATACTCTGGGTCTGAGGTGCAAATCCACCCGTACTCCATGCTGCCATGAATACCCAAATACCGTGCAGCAGTGAACGGTATGCCGGTATTCCAATAATCAAGCCTGCCAAGAAGAGGACTCCGGCACCTATAGCCAAATATACCAGGCTTATAAACCATATTGCCTTTGCTGTGTTCATGACATTGGGCAGCAATCGCACATCTTTTGCTTCACCCACGTATAGTGTAAACGCTCCGTTTACATATTTTGCGAGAAAAATCAAAGCCAGCACGATAAGACCTTGTCCTCCCAGATAGCTTAGTATATGCCGCCACATGTTAACGCTGTCGGAAATATGATCCAAATCCTGTATCAGTGCCAGTCCCGTAGTCGTAAAGCCGCTCATCACATCAAAGATTGCATCCAGGTAAGAAATCCAGTGTCCGCTGAGCCAATATGGAATAGCCGACAAAAACATGCTGATGATCCAAGAGGTAGAGACGATAACCATACCGATAGCCCAACTCAGATTTTTCGTACAGTCCCTGCATAAAAGAATCAGAAAACATCCTATAATAACACAAATACTTAAGCCTAACAAAAAATCAAAAATTGCGTTCCATTCTTGAGATGCAAAACCTGTGAGAATAGGTATAATCATTAACATGCCTATTCCTATAACTATTTTCCCTGTATAAAATCCTATTGTCTTTATTGTATTAAAATTAGCCATCCCCATATTACCATCCTGTTAGTATTGAACAAATTATATACCCTGCAAATACCATTAATGCAACTGCTCCAAACTCTGCAGCAAGACCAAGTGTAAATTTTCTCCCTTGATATACACTTTTATAACCTCTTCTCATAATAAACACCTCATCATAAAATTGTCCTCTTTTTCCCTCGCAGGGCATTACTCAACACTTTCCGGTCTTCCGAGGATGCAAGTGCAATAACTTTGTCATCCGGCTGAATTATTGTTTCCCCTTTAGGAAATATAATATCATTTCCTCTAAATATAGAAATAAATACAAAGTTGTTCGGTAATGTTGCTGACAGTTCTTTGACTGACTGCCCCACAGCAGGAGAATTTTCCTGCATATCCAGTTCAATTATTGCAACATTTCCCCTTTCTAAATTAAGGAGCAGCTTCATATTTTTCGATTCCATTTCAAACTCAATACTTCTTGCTATTAAAGATGTACTGCTTATAGCTATATCAACACCCAGTTCCTTAAAGATTCTTTCATTTTTAGGATTGTTTATTCTGGCTACTGTCTTGTTAACCGAAAATTTCCTTTTAGCCATCTGGCATACAAGCAGATTTTCTTCATCACTTCCTGTGACCGCTGCAACAACATCAGCCGTGTCCGCACCTGCATCTGCCAGGTTATTGATATTTGCACCGTCACCTACAATAGAAAGTATATCTAGTTCTTCTGCAATCATTCGGCAGCGCCTCTCATCCATTTCTATCACACTAACTTGATGATTTTTCGGCAGCAAGGTTTTTACGAGGTAATAACCAACCTTACCTGCACCTACAATTATTATTTTCATAGTCCAGCACTCTCCAAGTATAAATCTTTTATTGTTTCAATTGCATCAAGTCTCACAACTGCAAGAATTTTATCACCAGCTGCAAGTCTTAGCTCATCATATGCAATAAGTGTTTCAGAGTCCCGTATGACACTGATGACTTTAAATTTATGAGGAATTTCAAGTGACTTTATATCTTTCCCCTCTAAGGTTCTGTTTGATTGAATTTCGACTATCTGTGCATCGCCTGATTCAATCCGCATTAGTAAATTCAGATCTTCTGATATAATCCTGTGCTTAACCGTCTCGACAGCTATAGTATTCGGACATATTGTTTCGAATCCCAGTTCACTATATACGTACCCTTTTTCAGGATTAAATATTCTTGCAATAACCTTTCTAATCTTGAATATATGCTTGGCAACTTGGGCTGCCATAACATTAACACTATCAGCATTCGTTGTGGCAATAAAAACATCTGCCTGCCCTATACCGGCCTTTTTTAAAATATCCTCATCAATACCTGTGCCAAGCACAGTCACTCCATTAAACTCAGTTCCCAACAATTTAAAAGCATTTGAGTTCTTATCCACCATCACTACATCATGGCCGTAAACCGACAGTTCCTTCGCAAGTCCTGCACCCAGACTACCGCAGCCTACTATAATAATGTACATTAGATTCTATCCCCCTGCTCCTGACCTTCTTCAATTTTATTGTCAAGTTGAATCTCGCCCATTGTGAAATCCCATCGCGCTGCTCTCGTCAGATTGGCATCTGCCGGTTTGTAAGTAGGATCAACCGCTAAAGCAGCACGATACATTTTCATTGCTGCTAACTTATCCCCTTTTAACTCCAGTAACGCACCAAGCAAATTATAAGATTCCGGCTTTTTGGGTTCCATACTTATGGCTTTCTGTAAATACTGGTATGCTTTGTCAAAATCTCTTCGATTGATACAGCCTTTTGCGTATTCCAAGGCTGCATGAAATGAACCAACAGCCATACTTTCATCCAAATGGCTGCGTTCCAGAACCCTATTCACAATTGAACGGATCTCATCAGGTGTGAAAGGCTTGCGGATATAGTCAATTGCACCGAGTTTCATTGCTTCAACTGCTGTCTCAATAGTTCCATGGGCAGTTATCATAATAACATTTTGCAGAGGATCCTGCTCTTTTATCCGACGAAGTACTTCCATTCCGTCAATTCCCGGCATTTTCATGTCCAGCAGAATAATGTCATATTTGCTTTCGTTGTATTTAGTCAATCCATGCTCTCCGCTGACTGCAGTTTCCACCTCGTAATTAGAAACCTCCAGACACTGGCTTAAAGTAAGTCGGATATTCTTCTCATCATCGATGATTAAAATCTTTTTTTTCATGTTAATTCTCCTTTATTTCAATTTTTCTTTAACTTTTTTTCGCAATTCATCCGGTGTAAATGGTTTTACCAAATAATCATTTGCACCGTGCGATCTGGCCTTTTCAATATCCTCTTCCTCAGCTTTTGCACTCATAATGACTATTGGAATTGAGTTTGTTGATTCTTCATTCTTAAGTGCTTCACAAACCAAATAGCCATTCATTTTTGGTAAAACCAGATCCAAAAGAATCAAATCCGGTTTTATCTCAAGCGCTTTCTGCATGCCGGAAAGTCCATCTTGTGCTGCAACAACAGAATACCCAGCTTGTTCCATGCAAAACTCAATGGACTTCAGAATATTATTCTCATCTTCTATAACTAGTACTGTTTTCATAAGATACCCCTCTCATACTATTCCATCAAAGGCAAGGTAAAAATAAATGTGCTCCCTTTACCTTCCTCGCTTTCCACCCATATTCTCCCTTTATGAGCCTTTACAATATCTTTTGATATAGCAAGACCTAATCCTGCTCCACCGGCAGTAACACCATCATTCTTAACCTGTGTGAACTTATCAAATATTATCTCATGATATTTTTTTGGTATCCCGATACCCGTATCTTTTACTGCAATATATGCCTTATTCACATTTTGCTCAATGCTTACCGTTATATTCCCTCCTTGCTGTGTATATCGCATTGCGTTGGAAATAAGATTTACCAAAACCCATGTTACTTTGTCACTGTCCGCATATATATTGATTGGCTCTTCGGCTTTGATCTCCTTATTTAGCTCAATTCCTTTTTCTTTTGCCTGAAGCTCAAAGGATCTCACAACATCGGCAATTATTCTTACTGCATCGATTCTCCTAAATTCCATACTGATCTTCCCTGATTCAATGCGTGTAAGATCAAGCAGTTCACTGACCAATCGATTCAGCCGTTTACTGTCTTCATCAATCGCATCTAATAAATCTTTCTCTCTGGTGCCATCTTTGACAAAGTTGCTCTCCAACAACAACCCCACTCCCATCTGAATGGATGTCAACGGCGTACGGAATTCATGAGAAACAGTAGACACAAAATCTGATTTCATCTCATCGATCTCTTTAAAATGAGTAACATCACCTAAAAGTATAACCGCACCTTCCACTGTGTTTTCCTTTCCTTCGATAGGTGTAGCCCGTACTGTGTAATGTTTTTTGATACCATCCGAAATTCGGCAAATTGTCGTAACATCCGTTTCATCTTCATCCTGGGACCGTCCTTCAAGAGCGGCTTTTAAAACCATGTAGATGGTATCATCCTTTATAACTTCCAGAAAATGCTTCCCTCTTATTACGTTTTCATCTTTGTTGAGTATTATCTCTGCAGCTTTATTTACAAGCACTATTTTACTGTCCTTGTCAACCACGATAACGCCATCATAGATCTCACGAACAATTGTTTCGGATTTCTTTCTCTCGCTTATCAATTTATCAATATTTACGCTTTGATACTCCTTTAGATGCCTTGTCATATTGTTGAACTCAGAAGCCAAAATTCCAATTTCGTCATTCGCCTTGATATCTATTGCCTCGTCCAAATTTCCTTTAACAATGTTTTTTACCTTATCCGTGAGCTTTAGTATAGGACCGACGACAATACCGGATATATAAATATTCCAAAAAAAACCAAAGACTATCGATAAAATCGAAACAACAATTGTTGACCAGATGGCATTATTAGCTACGTTTTCTGCAATTTCATTGCGCTCAGATATTGTTTTGTGATTCACTTCCAAGAGGTCGTTGCACAGTGTGCGAATAGACATAAACTGCGGCAAAGACCTGTCAAAATAGTATTTTATAGCCGCATTACTTCCTTCACTGCTGTAAATGCTTTTGATTTTATTAAATTCCGAGAGATAACTTGTATAATTCATATAGATGTTTGATACCAGTTCCTCTTCTCCGGGAACGGTTATATTGTCCCTTTCTTTACCAAACCATATCATGAATTCTCCATGATATTTGTCAAAGAGCTTTTGTCCTTCATCCCTACTTCCCAATAAATAATATAAAACAGCACTGTCCTGCCGCTCAATTGATCCTATCATATTTTCTGCAGCCAATACACTTTGGTAATTTTCAACTAAGATCCGATCGAGTGCATTGTTAAGGTTTATAAAATTGCTGATTGCCCAAAGACTAACCAGAAAAATAAGCAACAGTATGATAAGCTCGCCTGAAAGCTGCTTGTATCGTATACTTTTTAACAAAATAGTCACCAACCTCTATTTTTTAGCAACCAGTGCTTTTTAACACAACTGATTTCCAGCATTCAGGTGTTAAAAATGCACTTCGTCTGTTTAGTGCCTCGCTGACCCTAGAAGTGTTATACTATACGAGGCACTAATAGCTGTCTAAATCATTCAGAAAAATGTTTTGCGGCAGTAAAGAATTTTTCTGCTTTAGCATTCTGTCCTAATTTTGCATGACACATCCCTATAAGGTAATAGACATTAGCATCTTCAGGATTATAAGCGAGGCATTTCTTAAGTACATCATATGCTGCCGGAAATTCTTCCCGCTCAATCAAATGCTTGGCCAAATCCATATTTTTCTGATGACTTATATGCTCTGACCCCTCCCTGAGTTCTTTCATTACAATGCGAACTTTTTCTGCTGTAAAAGGTTTTTGAAGATATTGAACCGCACCTAATTTAGTGCATTCTATGGCATTTTTTACAGTAGCAAATGCAGTCATGATTATAATTGGAATATATATATCAGATGACCGTAACCTTCTCAACACTTCCGTACCACTCAGCTCAGGCAGTTTGATATCAAGAAAAGCCAAGTCATATGCATTTGCCTGCAGCTTTTCCAGTGCTGCTTTGCCATTACTTGCAGTGTCAACCTGATAGCCTTCAACCTCCAGGCATGTAGTCAATAATTCCCTGATATTCTTAGTATCATCAACTACTAATACTTTATTCATTGCATATACCCCTCTCATCTATTGGAAGAGTAAAGATAAAGGTGCTTCCTTTCCCCAATTTGCTCTCGCACCAAATATCCCCACCATTTGCTTCCACAATCTCTTTGGCAATCGCTAGTCCTAATCCGGTGCCGGTATATTCCGAGTTCGAGCTTTCCACTCGAACAAACTTTTCAAAAATCTTCTCACGATACTCTGCCGGTATCCCAATACCTGAATCAGACACCACAACACACATTTTTGAGTATTCAACATATGCAGTTATGCTGATTTCTCCATGTTTTTCAGTATATTTTACAGCATTTGATAATAGATTATTTATGATCCAAACCGTTTTTTCATAATCTGCTTTAACTAAGGGCAAATTCTTTTTCGCATCAAAGCGTATATCAATTTCTTTTCTCTCTGCTTGTTCCTGAAATGCTTTGAGCGATTCCATTATGATTTTATTTATAGAGCAGGATTCCATTTCAAAAATGGATTCCCCCGACTCAAGCTTTGCGAGCTGTAAAAGATTGTTAACCAAAGCGTTCAACCCATTTACATCCTCACAAATAGTTTCCAACAGTTGCTTCTGTTTCCCGTTGATTTGCCCGATACCTTCATCCAGCATAAGACTTGTACCCATCATAATAGATGTTAGAGGTGTCTTGAACTCATGCGATACAGTTGAAACAAAATCTGCTTTCATTTTCTCCAATTCTTTTAAGGCAGTTACATTTTGAAATAAGACAACATACCCATTAATAGCTGCCTCCATATCCTTTACAGGGGTGACGACAATATTAAAATAATAGTCATTCTCCTGCTTAGGAAGGTAAACTATCTTCTGAGTGTTTTCTTTATCAGAGTCTATTGTCTGACCGCTGATTAAGTCAAAAAGTTCGCCATTTCTTACCACTTCCAGGAAATGCTTGCCAACAGCCTGTTTTTCCGTTATTTCAAAGAAACTTTCACATTCATTGTTTATAAGCACAATACGGTAGTTTTTATCTACAACAATAAGCGGATTTGATATGTTCTTGACAATAACCATTGATTTGTTTTTTTCAGTCATAAGTTCTCCAATTGTACTTTGTTCATACTGCTGTAAACGTTTTGTCATATTGTTAAACTCATTGGCAAGCTCTCCCATCTCATCCTTTGTAGTAATAGCAGCATACTGATTCATATGCCCCGCTTTTACCAAACCGATAGCATTTTTCAGTTCATAAATTGGCTTTAAGAGCTTATTTCTCAATACAATTGCAACAGCTAACCCCCCCAAAGATGCTGTGGTAAGTAAGATCAGTACAAAGTACATTGACTCGACAGCACTTTGAGTAACATTGTTTTTATTGTTAAACATTACTTTTTCATTCAGCTCAATGAGTGATTTAATCTCTCCTTTGAGCCTTCTATAGACAATAGCTGTATCATTACCAAAGTATGAACTCGCTTCATTATGCCCATAAACATTCATAAGTTCTTGAATTGTAGAAAAAGATTTGGCAAATTCTTTGTATAATCCGTCTACTATTTCAACCTTTTCTTTTTCACCAAATTCTGTAATATTGTTTGACTCTATCGTATACCATTTTATAAACTCAATGTTGCTATCTGTAAAAGCATTTATACCCAGTTCTTTTTCTTCATTCAGATAAAGCATCATTGCGTTATTCTGATGTTCAATAGTCTCCAGCATATTATTCAGAGCATTTATACTCTTATAGTTATCTGTCATCAACCCCTCAATGCCTTTGCTAAGGTGGTAGAGGTTAAATACAGATATAACCCCTACCAAAATAATAAGTGACGATAAATATACACAGATTACCGTGATTCGTCCTTTTAACGTATTGAACATTTTCTCACCTTACTTTTATTCCTTATTTTCATTCCTAGTATAGAAGTATTCCTATCCGAGGTCAAACTATCATGCTTATAAAGACATATGAAAAAAAGAGGTATGAAAGCGGCTAATAAAGGTAACTTAGAATAGTCATACCTTAAGCACTGGATAGTAGTTGCTATCTCTATATTTACCCTTTCATACCTTTTTTCATTGAAAGATGAATATGCATGAGTTTAAATCTTTAAAATATATATGAAAGCTGTTAAAATGTTATTAAATAATTGAGGCACAATAGAACATTTTCACAAGGAGCGATTATATGATACTGAAAAGAGAACAAGCTCAAAGATATAAGCGACAAATTGCAATTCAGGAAATAAGTGGTCCCGGTCAAAAGAAGCTGCTTGATTCAACCATTTTAGTAATCTGTGACAGTATCTCAGACACTGCGGTTATGCTGTATTATATTGCGGCTATGGGTATAGGCAAAATAAGTTATCAGGCAAAAAACTCTGATGGATTTGAGCTTATATTTCAAAATGCCCGAGGACTTAACCCTGATTTACAGCTTCAAATAACAGATAACCCTGCTGGCAACAGTTCTGACTATACTGTAAATTATGATGCTATAATTATATTTTGTGATAATGCCGCACCAAATCTAAAAATAAATACTGCGGAAATCCCTGTGATATTTTCAGCTGCTGCAGGCTGCTGTGGATATTTAAGAACTGTCAGAGACAAAGAGAGTATAAGCCGGACTATTGATGAAGTAAATAACTTCTATGCTGAAAATAAATACTATGAGTATCTACCCTTGTTCCACAATGCATATCTTGGTTTTATATGTGCTCTTACAGCCATTGAAGTAGTGAGGGCATTGCTGGGCATTGGCAGTGCTGCTGAAAAAGCTTTACAATTTAATTTAGCTTCTTATGAATTTGCATACGGTAAAGTTATGAATAGAAAAATAGAATATGCCAAAGACCCTGAAAATGTAAGAAAGCAGCTTAGCAAAGCTAAGATATTAATCGTGGGCAGTGGCGGACTAGGATCTCCAAACGCTTATATGCTAGCTATGTCTGGTATAGGAAAAATAGGATTGGTAGACTATGATACAGTAGAAGCCAGCAATCTGAACAGGCAGATACTGCACTCCACTGAGACCATCGGTATGGCTAAGGTCAAGTCAGCAGAGATATTCTTGAAAAGGCTCAATCCTGATGTCGAGCTTTGCACCTATGAGCAGAAATTTTCCATAGAAAATGCAGAAGCATTAATTAAAGAATATGATCTGGTAATTGAAGGACTTGATAACTTGCCTAACCGTTATTTGCTTAATGACACTTGTTATTTTCTGAAAAAACCGCTAATAGAAGCCGGAGTTATACGTTTTGACGGTCTGACAACAACAATACTCCCAGGCAAAAGCCCATGCTACCGCTGTATTTTTCCTGAAGTCGCAGATAGCAATAATACACCCTCATGTTCCGAGACAGGAATTTTAGGTGGCGTACCTGGGGTTATGGGAATGCTTCAAGCAATAGAAGCAATTAAGTATTTGACAGGTGTCGGAGTGCCGTTAGTTAATAAAATACTTTTGTTTGATGCATTGAATACAGATTTTACTTTATTGGATATTGATAAGGCGCCCAATTGTGCATTATGCGGCACTAACCCTACTATTACAGAACTCAAAGATTATGAATTTATTTGTAAAAACAAATAAGCCTGCAACCTTGCAGGCTTATTTTCATATCCTTTTCCATTGACTGCTGTACTATTCTCTCACTTTGTGAGACAGTCTAACAGCTAAATACACTTTGGGGTGTTACAGAAAGTGCTTGTAAAAACAAAATTACGACTAAAACCCCATCTTTAATAACCACGTGGAAAGTATTTCTTCTCTCGCTTTAATATCATTTGATTCTTTCGTATATTTACCGAGCCTCTGTTCAGCAACAATGTTACCATCAAACATAAAAATAATACGCTCTGCTTTTGCTGCAACTTTGGCATCATGTGTTGCTAAAAAAACCGTCGTCCCTGATTGATTGATATCTCCTAATATCTCCATGATTTCACTCGCAAATTTGGAATTCAGTGCGCCTGTTGGTTCATCACCAAATACAATATCAGGATTATTGATAAGTGCTCTACAAATTGCTACTCTTTGCAATTGTCCGCCGGAAGCTTGAGTAATATCATTATTAGCAAGCTCAGAAATACCTGACTTCTCCATTAGTTCAAGTGCTCTTTTATTAATTTTTTTGCGACTCTCGTTTTTTGCCAGGTATGCTGATAGAACTATATTATCAAAAATACTTAAATCTTTCAAAAGGTGCATTTGTTGAAAAATAAATCCCATTTTATTTAATCGTAATTTGGACAACTCTTTTTCAGAAAGGGTAGATAGCTCCTGTTCGTTAAAAATGACACTTCCTGAAGTCATTTTGTCCATCCCGCTAATGTTATAAAGAAATGTCGATTTACCAGAACCGGATGGACCCATCACGGCTACAAATTCACCCGCTTTAATCTGAAGATCAATATTATTAAGCACATTATGGTGATTTTCTTTACTGACTTCATAGGTTTTGCATAATTTCTTTGATTCTAATATATTTCTCATATAGTACCTCCTATTCAACAATCATCTTAGTTATACTAGATTTCTTTATTGACATAATACTTATTAGTGTTGTTATAGTCACAATAATAATTAACATAACCGGTAAAAGTATGTATGCTTGAAGAGGATTGATAACGAACTTGATCTGGGACGCACCCATAAAAGACCATAGAAATCCAACCATACTCTGACCAATTGTATTTGAAACTATTGTTCCAATAATTATCCCAACACTGAGTACCAGTAATGACCTAACTACATATTGGACTCGAATATCCCTCAAAGAGAAACCCATACTTCTCATAATAGCTATTTGAGCATAATCCTTGGCAACCAGCATTTTGAGAAACAGGGATGCAATTAGTATTGATACAAATACCGCAATCAAAATAGCTAAAATTGTAATAAGCTTTAACTGATCAATTGTGGTTTGTAAGGTTTGAGCTAAGTAACCTTCTAGATTTGTAATCTTTGCCGGATAAAAAGCTTTTTCATATTCCTCAGTTTTTTCTTTGATACTGCTACCAGCTGCTAAATCTAAACTTACTACGTACCAGCGTACTGTTTCTTGATTGAACGGCAATACTGCTTTTGCTGTTCGACCACCATTGGTCACATCCTGATAGATTCCACTAACCACCATTTCTTTTTCTTTTCCATCTACTATCATTATTAGCTTGTCACCAATGTTTTTGCCCATTTCCTGGCTATTTAGATAGGAGAGGGCAATCTCATTCTCGCGTACTGGAAAAACACCTTCTAAATACTCTAGGGGAAAAACAGAAAAATCTCCTGTTTCTACACTGATATTTTCTTGAACTCCCTCATTATTTATTATCTTAAAATCGCTAGTAACAAGTGGTGAATATCGCTTTACATCTTTGTCATTTTTAATATACGTGACCATATCGTTAAATCTTTCGGTGATATTGTCTGATTGCCGTAAGTCTATACGTAAATCGCTTCGTCCAATCCCCATATAGTTAATAAAACTAGGTGATTGGATAGTATTTAGAAAATTAACAGGGACGATAATTATAAATAAACAAACAAAGTAAACAAAGAATATTAATCTGAACATTTTAAATCTTTGAAAGACATCTCTTACGCCAATGAAAATGTGAACATTAAAAAATTTACTCTTATTAAGCGCTAGATAATTTTTATTTTTTCGCCTTTCTCCCATGCTTCCTACTCGTAAAGCTTCTATTGCTGTAATCTTATTAAATCTTCTGAGTACTATCATACAGAAAAGTATTATAATCAAGAATATTAAACCTACTGCAATGAACGGTACTAAGTTTTGGAGCATACTCTTTGGGGCAGTTCCTATATATAGCATAATATTGGCTGTAAATAATTTATTTAGGAATAACGATGCTATATAGCCGGCTACAGAAGCTAGAGCCGTCATAGCTATGTATTTGCTCAAATATATTTTCTTAATATCAAATTGCTGAATACCAACGGCTTTCATTACGCCAATTTCTCTATAGTCTTCTTCAATAGTTGTAAGAATTGTAAACCTAATGCAGAGAAGTGCTATTATATTAAGCAGAATACTTACTAAAATAATTATAACTACAATGATACCGTCATTTATAGCATTTAGAGTTTTAAACAAATTATAGTCAATTGCAGGACCCTTCTTGGGCAAGTTTGACGATTGATATGCACCGCTAAATTCGTTTAATTTCTCTAAGTCATTAAGTTGAAATTCAATCGAATATTCTATTTCACCAATGTTCTTTTTAATTACCTCAAAATCAGCTTCATTAACTACAAATCGTTTTGAATGAACTATAGATGCATTCATCTGAACATCTCGTACAAAATCAACAATGGTAAATTCCATATCAAAATTTTGATTTGAAATTCTCACTTTATCTCCAATTTTCATGTTATCACGTTGCAAGTAGTAGATAGGAACGGCTATTTCTCCCTTTGAGACTTTAATAACTTGACTTTCTAAATCCAGTAAATAATCAAACAAGTTATTTTGTTTTATAAAATAGTTATCCATAACGCTGTCTTTTTCTGTTGTTTGGTCATTGCCTAAATAAACATTTGTACCATCAATATTAACCATCTCTACAGTCTGTTCACTTTTTACAAGACTGTTATTTACCGTCCAGTCAGTAATATCGTTTTGGTTGATTTCCCCTGCATGCATCTGAACGAAATGCGGGGCACTTGACTTAGCAAACAGGTCGTTCATAGAATTATACAATTCTATGATCATGTTTGTGCTGCTCGCGACAAGCAAAGTTGCTAACATAATAAATATAAACAATGTTATTGTTATGAGTTTTTTTCTAAGAAAATCTTTCTTTAAAATTTTAAACAACATCCTATTATTTGCTCCTTTCATATGTGTAGTCTATATCATGATTAAAATCATGATTTGAAGAAGTCTCTGGTACCTTGAAATCATCATGAAAACAGGAATCAAATTTTTCTCCCGCTCTCTATATAAATACGTATCATAAAAGAGTTAGTCTGATCACCAACTAAGACTCAGCTTCGATAGCATTAAAATCCACATCCGAATCCAATTGTTGAATTGATTTTAAATTAAAAATAATTACTGAGAAAACAAGAACAAATAATCCTGAGATAAAGAAAATAAAGGCAATACCTCTTCCTTGCCCTATTCCAAAAATACGACCGAAGCTATCAGCTAACGCACCACCTGGCATAAAAAGCGGATTGAAAACTTTATCGGCTAAAAATCCGGCAGTTGCATAAGCTATTATTGCTCCAATGTAAGTTATAACCGAGATAAGTGCCCATACTCTGCCTTGCTTTTCATTATTGACATTCTGTCTAATCAAAACCTCAATACTGCTATTCACAAAGGGGACTGTGAAGAAGAATAAAAATCCCGGAATAATAACAGCCCATATGTTAGGAACTATTCCAATGAATGCAAAGAATAAGCCCATTAAACCTAGTGATATGGAGAGTACCCACACATGTTTTCTTTTTCCACGAAGTGTACCTATTAATACACTGCTAATGAGCATTCCGATTGCACAGGCTGACTGTACAGTACCAAAAGTACGGGTATCTGTAAATGAAAGAACCATTGGTCCAAAGAGAGCTTGTAAAAGTCCTACATAGAAAAGGATTAGTGAAGTCAATGTAATTAGGATGAGAATTCCTTGATTTGCAACAACAGCTCTAAAACCTTCCACCATTTCTTCCCAAAATTTTGTTTTTACCCTCTCTTTCTCAGCTGCATTTTGATTCATTGTACGTTTGACAAAAAGAATAGCAACAGCCGAAAACACGAAGGTTAAAATATCTATGATAAGAATGTATTTGATATCAAAAATAGACATGAGGAATCCCGCCAAGAGTGGTGCTATCAAAAATTGTGCTGAACCTGATAGCTGCACTAATCCGCTTGCTTTTGCATAAAGTTCTCTGGGTAAGAAATCAGATACTGATGCTTTATAGGCGGGATTTTGAAATGCAAAGAAAACAGAGCTCAGTATAACTCCCGGATATATCCTCCAGAAATCCTGAACATTTGGAGACATCATAAAGAATACCAGACCCATACCAAATGCAGATCCAAGATTGCCAACAATCATCAAAAACCTTCTATCCATTCTGTCGGCTAATACACCGCCTACGGGACGTAGGAGAAAAGCAGGCAGAAAAGTAAAAAATGTGACCATCGCCGCACCTGTAGCTTGACCTGTCAGTTTGAAAGCATAAACACCTAATGCAAATGCCGACAAACCAGAACCAATTGTAGAAATAAAATCACCAAACCAAATTATTAAAAATCGTGAAAAACTATTTATTTCAATTTGTCTATTGGTATTACTTTTTTTAACCATATAGATTTACCATTCCCTTCTCAATCTCAAGACATAAAACAGAATAACTCCCTTACTATTTCAATCCCACAAAATTTAGCCTCAGCAAAAAGGATTGGATTCAAAGTTGTCTTACTTTAACAACATAATAGTTGCATCAAACAAAAGTAGAAAATGAATCTTTTATATCATTATGACGAATCGAAAAAATGCAAGTCCAACCTTGAATCCATAACTCTGTTTTGCTCAGAGCCTCATTCTAAGCTCAAACAATTGTTAAGAACGATTGTTAAGAATTTTATAACCGTATCTAATTAAGCCTTTTTCTCCATAAATTCAGGGAAAGTTTGTAACGGCTGATTGACTTTGTATTTTTTAAACACTAAATGTATAACAATCGATGCAATAGCAAAGTAGCTTACCTGCAAAACCTGCACTTGCTGATTGAAAAAATAAAACTGGAGACGGCTGCCTGATGCAGCAAGCCAGAAAGAGAATAGGTAAAAACCGATATTACCTTCTGTCGCATTAAAAATGTAACTCGTGAATAGCATAAAGAACATTAACTGGATTACGTATAATGGATAAGAAGTAACTGTTCCAAAAGAAGATATGAGGTACCCAGGAAGAACCCATAAACCAAAAGCTAATCCGGTCAATAATCCACTACTGATATTGTTTTTCAGTTTTTTCTGTAAGAATGGTAATAAGAAACCAACCCAACCAAAAACTCCGCCTATGAGTCCTGTTTCTTCGATGAAGTTCCTTAAGGCTTGGACGATCTTTTCCCCAAAGGTATATGTCATCTCTGGTACTGCTATTCCAAAAAGCAGTGAGCCATAATGCATTGCTGCCCAAAAAAGTATAAATACTACAAAAAGGACTGGAAACCAAAACAAATCCTGCTTTCTTGGTATAAGCTTGGAGAATATCCCTTTAAAAGCACTCATACCACCCATTAACAGGTAAACAATCAACCCTGAAATAGAAGGAGAATATAGAGCGATTATTGCAAGCGGATGCGTTAAAGTTAATTCTCCGACAATTGGGACAAGAATGTCACCAAACAGTATAAACGCCAATCCAATTCCCCAACATGCTACAAAGGATAACACTAAAAATATAGTAAGATACTTATAACTGCATTTGTCCTCCATGCTTTTACATTTATTACTCATAGTTACCTCCCAAATTTAATTATTTTTATTTCCTAATTTTTTATTAATTAAAGCCATAATATTGTTTACAGTACTAAAGTTTTTTAAGTCCAACTCATCATTTTCAATCTCAATCTCAAATTTTTGTTCTACAAAGTTTACTAATTTCATAGCAAACAGTGAATTTACGAATCTTAATTGAAAATAATTATCATCATCAGAAAATTCTACATTATCATCATCAATATTAAAATTATCTCCGATGAATTTTCTTATTTCATCTTTGTAATCCATTGTTATTTCCTCCTCTGGTAAATAAAGTTTTATATACATCAAAAATTTTGGTATGTCCTGCCATATTATTAATTTACGCAGACCTCAATATATGGGGGGAATTCCTGAATGTTGTCCAAATCATGCTCAAACAGATAGTTTCCATTTCCATCATTGGATTTTACTTTAAACCCTGAAAAACGAAAACTCACATTCATCATTCTATTACGTCCGGTATCCTTGAAATCTGCCAGCAAAGTTTTGTTATTCTTCTTTGCTTCTTTCATAATAAAGCTGAGTAAAACTGTGCCTACTCCTCTGGATACGACTCGGCATGACATTAACATCATTTCAAGTCTCCAATGATCCTCCTGCATATTTATTAATGCCAAACCAATCTTTCCATAAGATCCAAATTTGTCTTCTAATTCACAGATAAGCAATCTATGACTGCTTGACTGCCGTAACATATTTAGTTCATCATAGCTATAAGTCTTACCTGTGGCATTCAACTGATTGGTTCTCACTGTAAGCTCTTCTGCACGCTTTAAATCTTCTTCTGCTGCATCACTAATTGAAAATTTCATATTGAGTGATGCCAGAAAAGATTCTGATGGCCCCTGGTATTCGCTTTCTATCTGTTTTCTTTTGCAATCATCCTGATACATTTTACGTCTACGTGCTGAATCAGCAGTAATAAATCTTGGATTTAACCGTGGATCGTCTAAAAGCGTTTGGTAGTGTATTGAGTTAAGAAAATTAATCGCTGGATGGGTGTTTTTTACCTCTTCCAATTCAAATTCTTGATCATCTATAAAGAGGATACTATCCATTCCGATATTTATGTTTTTCTGAATTTGTTCCAATGAATGAGACTTTGCATTCCAATTGATTTCCGGATAAAGAAAGTAATCGTCCAATCCAAATTCCTTAAGCTTTGCTAGTGCCAGATCATAATCATTTTTACTTGAAATAGAATGAAGAATTCCTCGTCTATCCAATTCCTCTATGATTTCTTTAATCCCTGGCTTTAATTTAACATCATTAGATTCAATCAAAATTCCATCCCATAATGTGTTATCTAAATCCCAGACAATACATTTGATATCTTTTTTTTCACCCATAGGTATCACCCCTCTTAACATTTGATATATTTTGTAATTATCTTTCCTCGATATAGTTAGATTTTCAGTGGGGTCTTCTGCGAATTATATTGCAATATATTAATATTCGTAGAACCCTTTGCCGCTTTTGCGGCCCCAATGACCTGCATCAACCATCTTCTTCAACAATGGACAGCATCTATATTTAGGATCTTGATAACTCTTGTAGAGAACCTCTAATGAATTTACAACAGTATCTAAGCCAATTAAATCCGCAGTTTCCAAAGGGCCCATTTGGTGGCTGAATCCTTGCTTCATAATATTATCAACTTGCTCTGCTGTAGCGATGCCATCCTGAACAATGAAAGCCGCCTCATTCATGAGAAGATGCGAAAGACGATTGGAGACAAAGCCTGTCAAATCATCAATTACAATAGGGTTTTTTTTCAGTGTCTTTAAGAATGAAACAATCTCTTTTTCTGTTTCTTCTGATGTATGATATCCTCTTATTACTTCCACCATTTTTTTCAATGGAACAGGATTCATTAAGTGAGTACCTATGACTTTTTTCGGATCCGGTAAATAAGAGGCCAATTTTGTAATTGAAATACAACTAGTATTTAGCATAAAAAGAGCATCTTCGTTACATTTCCCAATCAGTCTCTGATATTCTGCAATCTTTTTGTCTATATCCTCATTAATATTTTCTATTATAATATCAGCTTTGTCAATATTTGTATAATCAGTTTGAAAATTTATATTTTTCATAATATTATCCAGATTTACAGCAGAATACTCTTTGTTCATCATACAAGCTGAACGGTATTCATTTTTGATAATCTTTCTAGCCTTGTCCAAAACATCAGTAGAAATGTCTTTCAGAATAACGCTGTATCCATGCCTTGCTACATCCAGGGCTGTAGCACATCCCATAACACCGGCACCAATAATTGCAACTATTTTGTTTTCCATGTTGGTTTTTCTCCTTTCATATTATTACTTTTTTAGTTTTTAAACCATTTCATCATACACCTCTTTTGTTTCTAATAATGCCTTGCCAACTCTTTGACGGAACCATTCCACATCATCCATGCTAATAGAAATATTGGGGTACAGCCTTGAAAAAGTTGAAACAAGAACGCCGTTTTTGGCGAGATTATTATTTAAAATTATGTCGAGAGACATAATTTCAAAAGTATAATCTGAAGTATTTTTAAATACATCAGTACAGCAATGGTAAGCTGCGCAAGCAGGAGGACCTTGAATCACAAGAGGAAGTCCTACTTTATCTGCCTCTGATTTCATGATGTCATGGATCATTGTCATTTTTTCATTCATTTGAGTTATCGCTTGTCCATTATTTCGGCTCAATATTTCAAGTGTTGTTTTAACTGCGGCTGTCCCTAATGTATAACCATTAAATGTACCTGCATGTATTACTTTCTTGTCTACTAAAAGCTGCATGATCTCTTTTTTTCCAACTAATGCTGAAACAGGTACGCCTCCCCCGGCAATAGCTTTACCTAATGTAGTTAAGTCTGGTGTAACACCAAATTCTGTCTGCGCACCACCTAATCCCATGCGGAATCCAGTTATGATCTCATCAAAAATAAGCACAACATTGTATTTATCACATAATTCTCTTACTTTTTTCAAGTATCCCGGTACAGGCATTACACTTCCACCATTTACACACACTGGTTCGGTAATTACTGCTGCAATCTCATCACTTTTGTTTATAAAGAGTTCTTCTAAAGCAGCCGCATTATTCCACGGTAAGAGATAGGACTGACTTTCCAATGAATCCTTAGCTCGTCCGGCAGTTCCTTTTACATCGCCAATATAGTCAGATGGAATAGGATCTCCACGTTTTGGAGACTTTCCTCCCATAATATTATCTGCATTTCCGTGATAGTGGCCTTCAAACCTGACAAAGCGGTTCTTGCCTGTCCATGCCCTTGCTAAACGAAGTGCATTTTGAACAATTTCAGTTCCAGATAATCCAAAGCGTATCATTTCAGCAGAAGGAATATATTTAGAGATCAACTCCAAGGCTTCAGCATCCATATCACAGTGACTGACAGAAAGAACTCTATCAATTGCTTCTTTTAGACCCTCCTTATATTCTTTATCTCCATGACCAATGATCGATGCACCGAATCTGGCATACAAATCAAAGTATTCGTTATCATCCATATCCCAAACTCGGCTATTATTAGTTTTTATGAAATGAAGAGGAGTTTCCTCCCAAGGGAGGTTAAAATTATAGTGAACACCGCCAGGTAGGAGTTTTTTTACTTTCTTGTTATAGTTACTATTTTTTTGAGATGTCATGGTATTACCTCCTTATGATATGTTCTAATATTTTTTTTCTATCTTCTTCATCATCAAAAGAAAGAGAAGCTGGTAGCTCTGGGTTTTCCTTAATGAGATTTCTTATGATTTGCTGCGGCCCAATATCTATTAATAACTCCACCCCTGTATCACACATTTCTTTGAGAACTTGATTCCAGAGAACAGATACCACCAATTGGTTACCTAGGATTTCCTGAATATAGTCTGTGGGTTTTAGAAGCTTACCGGTAACTGTAGACCATATATCAAAATTTGTTTTTCCAAAGCTCACACTTTGTAAAGCCTCTTCAAGTTCAGGTTTTATAAATGTCATTAAAGCGCTGTGATAGGGTGCGTCGGCTTTCATCGGCATCATCCTGAACGGAATAAATTCCCCTCCATGCTTATCTACTTCCTTATCTAAGGATCTCAGCGCAGTTTGAGTGCCGGCAACAATAAATTGTCTCGGAGAGTTATAACCGGATATAGCCAGATATTCATTTGGCTTTATTGATTCAATGATGCTTTCCAGAATGTTAACGTCTAAATCCACTACAATTCCTGCTCTTCCTCTCTTTTCTTCCATTGCGCGGTGCATCAGTCTCCCTCTTTTTTTGACATATAAGAGACCATCGGAAAATGATACGGCTCCTGCTGCAATAAGTGCTGAGATTTCACCCAGACTATGCCCCACAGCATAAGCAGGTACCATACCTGTTTGTTCCTCAAAGATTCGAAATAGTGCATAGCTTGCAATGACCACTGCTGGTTGTGCATTTTCAGAAAGTGTCAGTTCCTCAATATTACCGCCTGATATTAATGAACGGATGTCAAAATCCAATATATTGTTAGCTTCTTCAAAAATCTTATCTGCAACAGAAAATTCCTGAATCAGCTTATTACACATTCCTATATACTGGCTGCCTTGTCCAGGGAACAACATTGCAAACTTCATTTCTTTCTCCTCTTAAAATAACGTTGTAAACCAAAGCTTGAAACCATTTCCTGTTGTATTTGAGATGATCCTTCTATGATTTCTAATACTTTAGCTTCTCTATACAATCTTTCCACCGGATATTCATTTGAAAATCCATTGCCGCCATGAACTTGCAACGCATCATTTGTAACATCTACCGCAACTTTAGATGCAAAATACTTTGCCATAGTTGTCTCAATTACTGCATCCGGATTCTTTTCTTTACGCAGTTCACTTGCTTTCAAAACAAGTGCTCTAGCTGCATGAACCTTAGTAACAGCATCCCCGATCATACCGCGAATGAGCTGAAAACTTCTTAGTTTCTCACCAAATTGTTCACGGGTACGGGAGTATGATACCATTGCCTCTAATGCCTCTTGTGCAATTGCTACGCCTGCCCAAGCTATACTGTAGCGGCCAAAGTCAAGAGCAGTTGAAACAACATACTCAAAACCAAAATTCATTTTTCCTAACACATTTTCTTTTGGAACCTTAACATTATTTAAATGGATTTCTCCAAGATAGGTTGCGCGAGCAGCCATTATTCCTTCTATCTGTTTAGTGTCTAAGCCTGGAAATGACCTTTCCACTAAAAATGCAGTACTCTTGCCATTATTTGATGCAATAATAATGAAAAAATCTGCTAAATGTCCAAAAGTGATCCATTTTTTAGTGCCATTGATGACATAACAATCATCTTCTTCATGCCATGTGGTCTTGATATTTTTTGCATCAGATCCGATATCTGGCTCTGACAATCCAAAAGCACCAATGATTTCACCTTGAGCTAATCGTGGCAACCATTTATTTTTTTGTTCTTCTGTGCCCAAACGGATCAAAGTCTCACCAACGAGGGAAGTATGCACAGTAAGAAGACTTCTTGTTGCAGTACATGCCTTACCAAATACCTCAGTAAATAAGCCATAATATGTAGGATCAAGTCCTAGACCGCCATACTGTTTTGGAAAGGGGGCAGCTAAATATCCTTTTGCCACCATTTTTTTTATCAACTCTTTCGGGACGCCTCCTCTTGCCTCAAATTCATTTACATATGGACGTACCTCATCATTTACAAAAGCTTCTGCTTCCTGAATGATCATATCCTGTTCTTTATCGCAATACATTAATCCATCTCCTCCAAACTTACACATTCGCTAAGATAACCTGCAAATGCAGATATAGTTTTGTATTCAAACATAGCAACCGGTGAAATATCAATATCAAGTTTCTTTCTGATTCTATTGATGATCTTTAGAGCTTGAACAGATGAGACCCCGATTTTTAAAAGGTTTGAATCCTCATCTATAGAATCAGGATCGACATTTAATACAGCAGCAATTCCTTCTTTAATAGCCATGATAATTTCTTCTTTACTCATTTTTTCCTCCATCTCCTTTCAATTGATTAATCCAAAAAGATTTTTGCTCAAAGGGATAGGGTGGCAAAGATATCAGCTTACCCGGTCCCTTTGGATAAATATACTCCCAATCAAAGTCAGCCCCAACTACGTATAATTCGCTCATTGCAGTCAGCAATTTGTAATCAAAAGAATCTTGAGCCCCTGGTTTTAAATTAACTATTTGAGTTTTACTTTGAATATTCTCAGGCAATATTTGCATTAGGTTTTCTTTTGACATATACATACAAAGCACAATGTCAGCCTTTAATAAAGGTGATTTAGCAACAGTATTATCATTTTCCTGGCTGATTATATTATTTTTTCCAAAGTATAATTCTAACGCTTTTGCTAAATCTATTTTCTCATTTAATAGATCCGCAAGTACTTGTCCTGACTCTACACCACTAATATCGAAAATATTTGCTCCATTTTGTTTTAGACATTTTACCAACGTATACCAATAAGATAAAAATAATAATTCATTTTTATTAGTGCCAGTAGGATTTACAATATTATTCCCAGCTGCACAATCGCATATCTCTGCGATACTTTGTTTGAATAAATCATTGGTATGTTGTTCAATAGCAATGTCTTTTTTCACCTTAGCATTTTTCAAATCACCAATAATCAGACCTATTTTTGCAGATCGATTTTTTAGAAATTGCCCCTTATTAATAGAATTTAAAGCTTCTGTTTTCTTATCAGTAGAAATAAGGCACGCCGCACGATAGCTGTAATGCTTTCTATACCGGTTTCGAGTAAAACAGAGATTGTTAATATCGAGATCCGGTGTGTTTTTTATCATATCTTTAGTTTGATTAATTACACGCTCTAATGCCTTTTCTGACTTAGCCGACATAGTCAAAAGCTGTAAGCTTTGTTTGCAGGGAATAGTTTCACCCTCATGCCATTCTTCCAATACAACATGTGAATTTGTGCCTCCTAATCCAAATGAGCTTATTCCGGCTTTTCGGGTTTTCTGATCTTTTGGTAGCCACTCTTCAAGCGCCTTTACAATATAGAAGGGGGTTTTTTCTAGCTGTAGTGCAGGATTTATATTTTTCATATGCAAACTAGGAGCCAATTTTTTATTTTTCAAACTGAGCAATAGCTTTGCAAGACCTGCACCACCAGCAGCTGGCAGTAGATGTCCTATATTGGTTTTTACAGATCCTATACCAATATCATGGGCATTTTCCTTATTACCTGCTGAAAACAGTTTAGATAAAGCACTAACCTCAATAGGATCACCGATGGTTGTCCCCGTACCATGCACTTCCAGATAGCTGACTTCATTTGGTGAAAGATTTGCATCCTTGTATGAATCTGCTAGAACTTTATACTGGCCTTTTGGATTCGGTGCCATTATTCCTAATGAATATCCATCATTATTAATTGCAGTTCCACGGATCACACCATAAATATTTTTATTTTCATTAACAGCCTTGACAAGCGGTTCTAAATAGACAACTACAACCCCTTCTCCAAGCACCGATCCATCAGCATCTTTATCAAATACTTTCGTATAATTGGTTGAGGAAATAATTCCTGCATTGCGTGCTAATGAATGTACTGCCGGTGTTGATAAGATATTTGCACCGGCAACTACCGCACCGTGAATATTATTCTGCCTTATAGCCGCTACTGCATGATGAACAGCAACTAAAAACGATGAACAAGCGGTATCAACAGCTAAGGCCGGACCTGTAAAATTATAAGTATGAGCTACTAAGGCAGCTATTATATTAGGCATATTTCCAACCAAAGTATTTTTATGAACACCATGCATTCCATTTTGTTCTATGTGATTTATTACGAGCTGGTTATATGTATTTGAGCTTATACCGGCATATACACCAATATTGCGTTCTTCTTCTGAGCCTGGGATTAGTCCGGCATCTTCAAGTGCCTCATAAGAAGTTTCTAAAATAAGTCTTTGCTGGGGGTCCATGAAAACTGCTTCGTCTTCCGAGATTTCAAAAAAGTCATTATCAAAGCTATCAATATTTTCAAGCTCCCCCATCCACTCATCCCACTCAGGATTACCAGCCATTTCTTTTCGTCTGGAACTAACTTTGGAAATACAATCTTTTTCAGAACATAGATTATCCCAGAATTCTTTTGTGTTCCTTGCATGCGGAAATCTCAAAGCTATTCCAGTGACCGCAACAGCCTTATTGATATCCAGCTTATTATCGGACTGCCAATTGGAAAATGATTTTCCACTATCAGCGGGCATTGATTGCAAATACTCTGCAATTTGTCTGATTGTCTTACACAAAACTAAGACTTCAGAACCTATCTCTCTATTCATGTATTTTTCCATCGCATCGAGTAATTGATATGCTTTGATCGAATTACCACCTAATGCAGAAAATGAATCATCTACGGATATCCTATGCTCAGGGATATTTAAAATTTTAGACCAACTCTTGTGTAAGAATATTTCTAACTCATTTTGCGGAAGATTGATAACTCTCCCATTATCTTGGCTTCTTTCTATAATTTTCGTGATCTCTTTCAGTAAGTCATCATATTCTCCATTTTCAAAGTTTTTACGCAGATTAAAACGCTGCACCTTGCCGCTTGTGGTCTTTGGAATAGATGAAATAGGAATAACATGGTTTATTTCTATTCCTAAAACATCATTTAATTTATAGATAATGCTTTGTCGTAATGGTAGAAAATTTTCTATATCAAGCTTGTACTTAACATACGCAATCAATTCTTCCTGTTGCGTTCTATCATTGAAAAGCCCTACAAACGCAAGATCTCCACGAGGAATTGTTCCCAGTTCATAAATAATCTCCTCTAAATCGGTGGCAAAATAGTTTTGCCCACGAATAAATAGAACATCTTTAATTCTTCCACTTACTATTAGAGAATTGTCGATCATGAAACCAAGGTCACCAGTACGTAACCAGCCATCCACAAACATTTTCTCTGTAATATCCTCACGGTTATAATATCCTGATGTTACGGACGGCCCCTTTATTAGAATTTCCCCAATCATATTTTCATCAAGGGTATTTCCATGTTCATCAGCTATTTTTATACTGATACCATCAATGGCATACCATTCATGAACAAACTCAATTTTGTCAGTATCATTCTCATCTTTTACTGGAATTGCAATATTTTCATTAATCATCTTTGATCTATAAATTCTTTCAATCCTTGGTGCGTTTCCGATTATCGGCACGCAAACACCAACAGTCGCTTCTGCCATTCCATAGGCCGGAAGCATCATATTTTCCTTGAATCCGCACTTACCAAACTTCTCTATAAAGCTTTTCGTGACGGAGACAGAAATAGGTTCTGCCCCGTTTAATGCAAATCTTATAGAGGATAAATCCAAAGTGGATAGTCTCTCCTCAGGTATTTTTCTTACCATCCAATCAAAGCCAAAGTTAGGGCAACAAAACCATGTGCCTTTATGTTCTGTTATTTTTTTTAAGAACATATAGGGTGATCGAACAAATGTAAAAGGCGAAAATTTCATTATATTGCAGCCTCTGACTATTGGCGTCAAATGCTGGGCAAACAGCCCCATATCATGGGTATGCGGTAGCCAAGTAAATACAACATCATCTTCCTTTGTTTCATACCTGTCGGCAAGAGAGTGTATATTAACTAATATGTTTTTGTTAGTGAGTTTTACACCTTTGGGAATTCCAGTGCTGCCAGAAGAAAATTGCAAAAATGCAAGATCATCTGGGTTTGGACAATGTATCTCTGCTTCTTCCCCAGAATTTAATTCATCAATAGAAACAAATCGAAAATCCTTATATTTAGGACTATCCTGAACTAATTGATAATACTTACGATTTTGTTCTTCAATCAATACTAACGGTTTATCCAGCACTTCCCAGATCTGAATGAGTTTAAACAATCCCTTTGAGCTGAGATCCCATGATTTTGGCTGGGTAACCGGTGCTGCTATGATGCCGCCGAAAATACAAGCCCAAAATGCATTATAAAAATCTCTGGAATTGTCAATTTCCAGTATCAACATATCCCCTGGTTTTAGGCCCTTTTGATAGAGTGTTTTCAGATACTTGCGTGCACTCTCAACTAACTCCGGGTAAGATACAAATTTCTCTTTCCCACTTGCATCTATATATGTGATACCCTTTTGTGGATATTTCTTTGATATATAAATAAGCATTTCTGCTAAAGATTTATATTCTTGTGGGAGAATAACCGGTTTACCATGTTGGATTGCCTTTCTACACATTTTTTACCTCCTCTGATTAACAGCTAGCAAATATGTTTACGTCTTTATTTGAATGGGACTGAATCACTTTTTTTATCATATTGACATTAATACCATCTGGGCATTCAATACTAATATTTAAATTTTCTTCATCATAGTTTACAGTGACAAATAATTTTGACATCCCATTCTCATCTATATCTACCTTTGGTTCTTTGAAAGCATTTTTTTCTTCTTTTGAAACAAAGCCTTGGAAATTGAATAAAACTAATTCTTTAGGTTGTCCAGTAGTTTTATATGATGCCTCCAAAAGTTCAACTACTTTAGAAAACTTATTTGATAAGTTTTCATCAAATAATAAGGAGAAGAAATTAATAGAATTCATCCGGCATCGTTTCAAAAGCTCCGGAACCTTTAATTCTCGTTCTTTTTCACCAGTAAGCAACGGAATAATATCAAGAAACTCTCCTACACAGTTGTAATAGTCCTGATTGCCGTAGCTTCTGCCATAATCGATAATAGCAAAAGGTATTTCACTGATGCCTATATATTCACTTAACACTTTAGTAACGAAATCAAATGCAAACCACCATGGATCCTTAATATCGTCATCTGCAAATGGTATATTTATCTCTATTTCTTTTTCTTCTTTGCCCTGGATCTTGTCGAGTTTTTTCATTAGTGCAATATTTTTCTCGCTCCATGTGTTTAAGGAGTAAATTTCAATTATTTCTTTTTCTGTAATATCCTGAGGTCCCATTGCCAGCAAGGATACATAATCTTGATATCTCTGAGGAAGCTCCTCTTTTTGGGTCTCTGCATCAAAATCTTCTTTTCCATTCAGCAAAATTGAAACTTCCTTTTCAATTTGATTACGGATAATTTCACCGCTCATGCCATCAAAGGCAGTATGATCAAATCCCCAGATGACAAAATGTGTATCCTGATCTAAACGTAAACAACAAAGTCTCCATGGCAAGCAGCCTTTCTGGTAGGCTGATAATAGTATGGTAGAACACAATTTCTCTACAATAAGCTCTTTTGTTTGCCCGTTATATTCCCTCAGGTCCATATAGGGTATATTTTTAGTAATCAACGAGGAAAGACCAGATATATCGCATATATTCCATATTGGTATCTCGTCTCCCGGAACAACGCAATGCAGCAATTGGTTATTCTGTATAATCTTCATGAATGTTTTTCGTATCAACTGCTCATCAATATTTCCTCTTATCTTGGTAGTAAATCCGCTTAAATTTGATCCAAATGTCGAGTGAGCTATCTGTACGGAAGATAGAGGGAATTTCGAAATCTTATTAGCAGAAGCAATGATATTAGAAATTAAAGAGCATGTAGACTGAGCATAGTTTACCAAACTCTCTATCTGTTGCTCATTGAGGTCGATAGAACCAATGGATATTTCTTCTATATCATTAGCTTTGATTTCAGCACAATTTTTCTGTAATCCTTTCACCTCGGGAAGCTCAGCTAATTCCTCAACAGTCGGATGCTGGAAGATTTCACTGATCTTTATCTTTATTCCTACTTGCGCCAGGGCTTGGGCTAAGGCAATTGTTTTTATGGATTGACCGCCAAATTCAAAGAAATCATCCCTAATTCCTATACTTTTATTGTCAAGCACACTCTGCATCTTTTCCAGAATGATCTTTTCTATTTCAGTTTTTGGGGCAACATACATAGATAAGTCATCCCTAGCCTCTTCAATAACCGGTAGAGCATTACGATCAACTTTACCGTTTAAATTCAAAGGCAGACTTTCCATACTTTTCATTCTTGAAGGAATCATATAATCTGGCAGCTTATCACTCAGAAGTTCTCTGATCTGGTTTGGCTCTATTTTTGTTACTGTACTGTCAACAGTATAGTAAGCAGCAATATAGAGACTTTCCATGCTATCCTTTTTAGCGACAACGATTACCTCTTTAATACCTGGAATATCTTTAATGTGATTTTCTATTTCACCCAGCTCAACTCTGAAACCCCTTATTTTGATCTGGAAATCCATACGGCCAAGGAATTCAATTTCACCGGTTGGTAACCGTCGTACCTTGTCACCTGTACGATAAACTCTTCCTGTGTTTTCAAAGGGCAGCTTCAAGAATTTCTCTTGAGTCAGCTCATCTCTGTTTAGATATCCTTTAGCTACGCCATCGCCGCCAATATAGAGTTCACCAGGAACATTCGGAGGAACAAGCTGTCCTTGTTTGTCCAAGATATAGAGCGTTGTATTGGAAATAGGATAACCAATCGGTATAGATTGAGCATTATCCTCTACTTTATTTATGGGATAGCAAACCGCAAAAACAGTTGTTTCAGTTGGACCATACCCGTTGATAATCTTGTCTGGGCCGAGGAATTCCAATGCTTTCCTCACATGAGTGACAGATAATGCATCTCCGCCAGGCAAAATCTTACGAATATTTTTGAGGCATTTGACATCCCAATCTACCAGCATATTAAATAGGGCAGCCGTAATAAAGAATACCGTAATTTCTTTTTGTACTATAAACTCAGTTAACTGTGGTATATCAACTGCTGTTTCCTTAGGAATCATTACCAAGCATGCACCATTAAGAAGTGCACTGTAAATATCGAATATCGACCCATCAAAAGCATAGTTTGATAATTGTAAAACCCTGTCATCTGCCAGCAGCTTAATATAATTTGTTTCCTTGACAACACGGATCACATTACGATTGCTAGTAATAGCTCCTTTTGGAGTTCCGGTCGAACCTGAGGTATAAATAATATACACAGTATCCTCAGCATTAACATTTTGAGGCTCATACTTTGATGAAACAGCCATTTCGTTGCATGCCTTCGTCAAATCCAACTCAATATCCAAAGAAACGCAGGAAATATTTACGTCAATCCTCGATACGAATTGAGAATGAGTCAACAATAAACAGGAACCGCTATCTTCCAGCATAAAGTTAATACGTTTGTCCGGATAGTCAGGGTCAATAGGTACATAAACACATCCACATTTCAATATTCCTAGAATAGTTATAATCTGCAACGGGCTCCGGTCAAGTAAAATAGCAATCTTATCACCATGCTTTACATGGTGTTCAGCCAGTAGTTCTGCAATCACATTTGCTTTACTATTCAACTCTGCGTAGCTTATTTCTTCATCTTTCCAAATTACAGCAGTGTTTTTGCCATTCAACTTTACCTGTTCTTCAAAAATCTGAATAATTGTTTTATTTCTAGGATAATCTGTTGCAGTTTGATTTAAATCATACAACAGCCATTCTTTTTCATTTGGAGTTATGATAGAAAGCTCAGAAAGCTTTTGTTTTGGTACTTCTGTAATGAGTGATATCATATTAAGCAACCTGATTCCCAATGACTTAATGGTCTCCTGTTTGAAAAGAGACGTAGCATACTCAATATTTGAGAAGTAACAACTATCCTTTTTCTCAATTGTCCATGTTATATCAAATTTAGAGTAAATTTCCCTCTCCGGCCATGGTTCGAGCAGGAGGCCTTTTATCTCCAGCTCTTCAGTTCCCATATTGATGTAATTGATTAACACATCAAAAAGCGGATTTCTTGCCAGGTCGTTTTGTGCGCCAAGCATTTCAACCAACATCTCAAATTGACAATCTTGATTTTCATATGCTTTGACCATTTTTTCTTTTATATACTGAAGATATTCATCAATTGTCAATGCTTCATTGATTTGTGATCGTATTGCCAGAGTATTGACAAACATTCCGACTATAGAATCAAGATCAGCATGACGTCGTCCTGCAATACCAGTACCTACAACTAAATCATTTTGTCCTGTGGTCTTCCACAAAACTAATTTCAAGGATGCAATTAAAATCATATATGGTGTTAAACCGTATTCTTGGGCAAATTTATCAATTTTAGCACTGAGTTCTTCACCAAATTCAAAATTAACACAATCACCTTTGAAAGACTGAATGCGTGGTCTGCTGAAATCTGTCTGCATATCAAGTACAGGTATTTCACCTTTGAATTCATTTTTCCAATACTCAAATTGTTTTTCAATATCTTTGCTCTTGAATAATTCATTTTGCCAAGCTGCAAAATCCTTATATTGAATAGCCAGTGGAGCTAAAGCCTTTCCTTCATATAAAGCGCTGAACTCTTGAAGCAGGATTGCAATAGAACTCTGATCAGAGATAATATGGTGCATATCTATTAAGAGAACATGCTTTTCTTCACTAAGGCTAATCAACTTAACTCTAAACAAGGGTGCTTTTGATAAATCAAAAGGCCGTATATACTTTTCTATTTCAGCTTCTATTTCATTTTCCGCAGAGGTTCCAAACTCGACGATTGACTCAACCTCATCCTCGATAATTTGTACAACTTCTCCATCTATCATGCTAAACCTGGTTCTAAAGGATTCATGTCTTTGCACCAACTCATCAAGTACTTGTTTAAATTTCTCTTTATCTATAATTCCCTGTACAAGATATATTGAAGCAAGGTTATATGGAATAGCATCGCCAACCATTTCGTTAACAACATACATTCGTTTTTGTGCAGAAGATACTTCATAGCAGCTTTGCTCCTTAACAGACTGAATCCCATGGAACGATTGGGTGTTTACATTAGCTAACAGCCAATTTAGCATTTGGCTGAAGTTGGATTGATTAAATATAACTGCTAATGGCAATTCAACATCAAATACCTTTTGCATTTGTGCCGCCAGTGAAATCGCTTTGAGAGAATGTCCCCCAAGTGCAAAGAAATCATCATCCGCAGCAATCTCATCACAACCAAGTATTTCATTCCAAATATAAGCTAACTGATTACTGAGCATTTCTCTATCGTTCTTATCAAGGCTCTTATCTTCAACATTCTGTTTCTTAGCTGCATTATTTTCGAGCTTATCATTTTGCCTGATTTCCACATTGTTTAAATTAACATCATTCTCATGATATTTCTTATCAAAAGCATATGTCGGTAATGGAATACGTTTTCTAGCTGATTCTCCCCTTAGTGCATCCCAATCTATGTCTATACCTTCGCACCAAATCTCCCCGAGCTTTCTGTTTATATATTCTACATCGTCTTCGGCTTCTTGTTGATGACGAATCAGGTTGACATAGTATTGCCCAGCAGTTTTGCAGTCATGCTGTCTGGCAAATGTACTCAGTGTACGTCCTGCACCTATTTCAATGAAAACATTTCCTTCAGTTTTGAGTAATTCTTCCAAGCTCTTTGTAAAATTAACAGGACTTAAAATATGTTTGGACCAGTACTCCGGACGAGTCATTTCATTTTCCATAACCCATGTACCACTGACATTTGATACAATTGGTATCTGAGGTTCGTTCATTTTGTATGTTTTAAGCTTTTCCTCAAACTCCTGCGCTGCTTTTTCCATCATTGGCGTATGGAAAGCGTGGGAGGTTCTCACTCTTGCAGTTTTCCAACCGAGCTTCGCTGCTTTTTCTTCAAACCTGACAATTGCTTTTTCACTGCCCCCAACAACACAGCTTTTGCTTGTATTATTTAAAGCCAACCATATATCTGAATTCAGCTCTTTTTCTACCTCTTCGCCAGCAACCATGACAGCCAGCATTGTTCCCGGTTGTTGTTTCTGCATCAGTTGACCACGGTTCCTTACGATCTCCACCGCAGCTTTAAGTTCAAACACACCAGCAACAGTAGCTGCCGTAACTTCTCCAATACTATGTCCAATCATTGCTTTAGGCGTTATGCCTATCTCAAGCATTGTTTTTGCCAGTGCATAGCTTGTTGCAAATAATGCCAATTGGCTGTATTGTGTTTGGTTGATTTTTTGTGGTTCTTGATCGCCATAGATTATCTGCAAAAACTCTTTGCGCTCTTCTTCTTTTAATAAATCATAAACCCGATCAATATGGTCCTTGAAAATCCTTGAAACGCCACTTCTATTTGATGAGTAATAAAGTTCACGTCCCATACCTTGATATTGACTTCCCTGACCAGAGAACATGAAAATAACCGGCCTCTTTGCGTCCAGGATTCTCTGACCTTCGCTTTGTATGAAAGCCTGTATATCGGATTCTCCTTTATCTTCTAAATGCCCATTTACAACCAATGCTTTTCTACATGCAAATGGTTTTCGTCCAACCTGTAAAGTCCAAGCTATATCTGAAAGATTGAGCTCCGGATTATCTTGAATATGTTTCAGTACAGCTTTACAATTATTTGATAATGCCGTTTGACTTCTAGCAGAGAATAACAGCAGATTTACATCATTAGATGTACTATATTTGAAGTTTACCGGTGGTTGCTCTAAGATTACATGCACATTTGTTCCTCCAATTCCAAAGGAGCTTACACCTGCCCTTAGTGTTTTGCTGTGATCTGTTATATACTCTGCTTCAGTATTTATGTAGAACGGACTGTCTTCAAAATTAATTCTTGGATTCGGATTTTTAAAATTAATGAGTGGCGGAACCGTTCTATTATAAAGAGATAAAACAGTCTTAATAAAGCCCGCTACTCCTGCTGCGGAATCTAAATGTCCAATATTCGCTTTTACAGAACCAATAGCACAAAAACCTTTCTTGTCGGTATTCCACGCCTGCTTCAATGCTTCAACCTCTATAGGATCTCCTAGTTTTGTACCTGTTCCATGGGTTTCCACATAGTTTATATCTTCTGCCGACACACCTGCCTTTTTCAGGGCTGTTTCGATTACATATCGTTGGCCTGTTATACTCGGTGCTGTATATCCAATCTTTTCAAGTCCGTCATTATTAATAGCTGAACCCTTAATCACCCCATAGATATGGTCTCCATCCCGCTTTGCAGCAGAAAGAGGTTTTAATAATACGACTCCGCAACCATTTCCTGAAATAGTTCCGTCGGAATCTTCTGCAAAGGGTCTGCAATGACCATCTTTGGAGAAAATCATTCCTTCATGCCATAAATATCCCTCTTTTCTTGGATATGAAATAGAGACACCTCCTGCAATAGCCATATCTGACTCGCCCTTCGCCAAAGACTGAACAGCTTGGTGAATTGCTACTAAGGATGTGGAGCAGGCTGTTTGAATATTAAAGCTTGGTCCTCTTAAATTTAGTTTGTAAGATATTCTAGTGGTGAGAAAATCCTTTTCGTTTAAGGTCATGGCCTCAAAGGCATTCAGCACATCATTCTGACGTCCTAAGAAACGTGTCATCCAAGGCACATTAGAGCCACTTCCCGCAAATAATCCTATCATTCCTTTATATCTGGATGGATCATATCCAGCGTTTTCCAGAACTTCCCATACGCATTGATGCAACACTCTTATTTGAGGATCCATCATATTTGCTTCCTGATGCGGGTAATCAAAGAAATCAGAATCAAAGTATTCTATACCCTCAAGGAAACCTTTAGCTTTTACATAATTCGGATTAGATAACAACTTTGGATCAATTCCCGCTGCTATCAATTCCTCATCCTCAAATCTAGTAATTGATTCAACACCGGATACTATATTATTCCAGAACATTTCAATATTATCTGCACCAGGGAATTTACAAGCTAGTCCTATGACAGCAATATCTTCTGACTCTGGGATACGACACGTATCAGCTTTTAATGATACTTCCTCTTTAATTTTAGCTTTTGGAATACCCAAACTCTTAACCAATGACTCAATTGTGGGATTTTCAAAAAGCTGTGTCAAAGGAACAGAGCGTCCAATCAGCGTATTGAGCTTGTTATTAACAAGGATCAGGCCTAGAGAATTACCGCCTACATCAAAGAAATTATCCCGTATACCAATTTGGCTGGCAGAACATACTTCCTTCCATGCCGCTAGTAGTGCTTTCTCTAATTCTGATGATGGTGGCACTATCTGTATATTAGCTAGGCTGCTCTGCTCTTCCGGTAACGGTAAGGCTTTTCTATTTATTTTTCCATTGGGGAGTGCAGGCATTTCGTCCAGCAGCATAAAATAAGACGGTATCATATAATGAGGTAGTCTTTCTTTCAGCCAATTCTTTAGCCATGTACTATCTTCTGATTTGTGCACTGCCTCTCTTTTGATGCAATAATATAGAGCAAGCTGCTTATTACCTATTTTGTCATCAAAGACTGTTACAACAGCTTGGCGTATACTCTCATGGTCAAGTACCATTTTTTCGATCTCATCTAATTCAATCCTATAGCCACGTATCTTTATCTGAGAATCTAACCGCCCCATGAGTTCTATTTCGCCATTGTCAAGGAATCGTGCCCGGTCACCTGTCCTATAAAGGGTCTTGTCTGGAAGATCAGGAATTTGAACAAATCTATTTCTTGTTTCTTCATGATTATTTAAATAACCACGAGCAAGTCCATGTCCTGCCAGACAGAGCTCACCAAAAACTCCAATCGGTTGTAACTTTCCTGCTGCATTGATGATATATGCTTGTGTATTGGTAATAGGTTGTCCGATGTTTACGGTATCGGAGCAGGTAAGATCTTTTGTCGTGGACCAAATAGTCGTTTCAGTGGGTCCATACATGTTGTAAATTTTTGCTTCGGTTCGCGTTTGCAGATCTCTCAGTAATTGTATAGGATAGTTCTCACCGCCGCTTAAAATACACTTGAGCTGTTTTAATGACTGATGGAAATCAGGATTCTCAACAAATGCTTTTATTCGTGATACAGTACTCAATATATGAGTAACATTGTTTTCAACGATTCTTTCATTAGCCAAAGCTGGATCCAGTTGTTCTTTTTCATCAGCCAAATAGACAGAATGACCTGTACATAAGGGAACAATTGATTCAAATCCAAAAATATCAAATGATAATGTGGTAACACATATCACTCTATCATCTTGATTCTCAAAAATTTCTCTGTTTTTGATATCATGAATGAAGTTTACAATAGAGCTTTGATTTATCATTACTCCTTTTGGTTTTCCTGTTGAACCTGATGTAAATATGACACAAGCTAAGCTATCCTTCGATCCCCTTTGAGAGGGATTAATATCTTTATTCCTGCCACTTTGCAGAGAATTACAGTCGACCACAATTCCAGTAAAGTCAACCCTTTCCTTATACTCTTCAGGACATATCAGCGTACTTACACTGCACTCAGAGAGCATGTAAGAAACTCTTTCCTTTGGGAAATTTGGATCAATAGGCACATATGCGCCTCCAGCTTTCAACACACCAAGCAAAGATACAAATAAATTCTCATCTCTTTGGGGCATAACACCTACAAGAGAATCCTTTTCTATACCCAGTTCAATCAAATGCCAAGCCAATACGTTTGCTTTCTCATTTAATTCTCTATAAGTCAACTGTCTTCCGCCAGAAACAATTAATGCTGTTTTATCTGGAAACGCTTCTGCATTTTGCTCAAACATATCTTGAATGAGAAGCTGATCATTAATTTTTAGCATTGTGTTATTGAATTCACCTGAAATCAATTGTCTTTCTTCTTGTGAAAGAAGATTAATATCTTCAATAAGAACTTCTTTTTCTGTTGTTACACTTGTCAAGATAGCCTTTAAGTGTTCTACCATTCGTTCTATTGTTTCTATTTTAAATAATCTGGTAGAATATTCGATGAAGCCCTCTATGGCCTGCTCTTTTTTGTTTTGATTACATGTCAGGATTAGATCATAAGCAGCACTCTTAGGTTCAAATTGATAAGGAGTGAAACGAATGCCCTCTAGCTCAAGATCATATAACTCCATGTTTTGGAAATCAAAGCATACATCAAATAATGCATTGCGATTTAATTTTCTCTTTAGATCCAATTGCTCAACCAATTCATCAAATTGATAATCCTGATTTTTAAATGCTTGCAGCGAATCTTCTTTGACTTCATTTAAGAAATCAATAAATCTCTTTTTGTTCTCCGGACGATTTCTCATAGCCAGCATGTTTATAAACATACCGACAGTCTCTTCTATTTCCTCCTGAGTCCTTCCGGCAACTGGAGTACCTATGATAATATCTTCTTGACCGGAATATCCAGCTAAGAGAACATTCCACGCACTTAACATAGTCATAAAGATTGTAGCTCCAGCTTCATGTGCCAAATCAACTACCTTTTTGCTTAACTCTTTATCAATACTAAAGTAAATCCTGTCACCGTCAAAGCTCTTCACAGCCGGGCGTTCAAAATCCGTTGGTATTTCGAGAACCGGTAGTTCATCACCAAGACGATTTAACCAGAAATCTCTTTGTCCTTTTATATATTCCGACTTTAGAATATTATTTTGCCAAACAGCATAATCCTTATACTGGATCTCGGGCGCAGGAAGTTCTCCAAAGTAAAGCTTATTAAAATCTCTTGCGATTATTTCTACTGAAGTACCATCAGAAATTATATGGTGAAGATCAAAAAGTAATATGTAATTGTTTATATCCGTTGTAACCAGCTCAGCTCTGAAAAGAGGAGCTTTTTCGAGGTCAAAAGGTTTTATGAAATCATATATTACCTGATCAATCTCATCATTGCTTGAGACTGTTTTTTCAGAATATGCGATTGGAACTTTAACCGTCTGATGAATTATTTGAGCAGGTTGACCTTCTCTGATTCCAAAAGATGTTCTCAAAGATTCATGACGTTCAGCTAATCTTTCTAATGCTTTTTCCAACCGTGCTTTATCAAATGGCCCTTTAATTATGGTAGCCGAAGGAAGATTATAGGCAAGATTGTTTTTATCCAGCAAATAAAGTGCATACATACGGCTTTGAGCTGAGGACATCGGATAATAATTCTTTTTCTCTACTGGTTTAATACTCATACCATCATTCTTTTTACCGGCGTTTTCACTTAAAGATGTTGCTAAATGTCCTGCTAAAGCTCCTGGTGATGCATATTTGAATAGGTCTGATAAATCAACTTTTATACCTAAAGTATTTTTGATAGTAGTAGAAAGACTCACTGCTTTTAAAGAATCTCCACCAAGTTCAAAGAAATTTTGATCAGCAGCAATTGTATCAAATCCAAAAACTGCTTTGTAAGTTTCAATAATTATATTCTCCAGCTCACCTTTGTTCTCAAATGTCTCCGGTTTTATAGACACAGGTAAGCTATACTCTTCTTTATCTGATGTCGCCTGCTGCAAATTAACCCTTACATCTATTGGGAAATGTTTTTTGTCAAATACATAAGTCGGCAAAGACTGACGTCTGCGAATGGAGTCCCCCCTTAGTGTATTCCAATCTATTTCTATACCTTCGCACCAAATCTCACCGAGTCTGCTGTTTATATATTCTACATCGTCTTCGTCTTCCTGTTGATGACGAATCAGATTGACATAGTATTGCCCGGCAGTTTTGCAGTCATGCTGTCTGGCAAATGTGCTCAGTGTACGTCCTGCACCTATTTCAATGAAAACATTTCCTTCAGTTTTGAGTAATTCTTCCAAGCTCTTTGTAAAATTAACAGGTCTTAGAATATGTTTGGACCAGTACTCCGGACGAGTCATTTCGTTTTCCATAACCCATGTACCACTGACATTTGATACAATTGGTATCTGAGGTTCGTTCATTTTGTATGCTTTAAGCTTTTCCTCAAACTCCTGCGCTGCTTTTTCCATCATTGGCGTATGGAAAGCGTGGGAGGTTCTCACTCTTGCAGTTTTCCAACCGAGCTTCACTGCTTTTTCTTCAAACCGAACAATTGCTTTTTCACTACCCCCAACAACACAGCTTTTGCTTGTATTATTTAAAGCCAACCATATATCTGAATCCAGCTCTTTTTCTACCTCTTCGCCAGCAACCATCACAGATAGCATTGTCCCCGGTTGTTGTTTCTGCATTAGCTGGCCACGGTTCCTTACGATCTCCACCGCAGCTTTAAGTTCAAACACACCAGCAACAGTAGCTGCCGTAACTTCTCCAATACTATGTCCAATCATTGCTTTCGGCGTTATACCTATCTCAAGCATTGTTTTTGCCAGTGCATAGCTTGTTGCAAATAATGCCAATTGACTGTATTGTGTTTGATTGATTTTTTGTGGTTCTTGATCGCCATATATTATCTGCAAAAACTCTTTGCGCTCTTCTTCTTTTAATAAATCATAAACCTGATCAATATGACCCTTGAAAATCCTTGAAACACCGCTTCTATTTGCTGAGTAATAAAGCTCACGTCCCATACCCTGGTATTGACTTCCCTGACCAGAGAACATAAAAATAACATTCCTATTACCCGCTTTTACCTCATGCACAACAGCATTATTGAGGTTTTCTAGCATTTTCTCCGGTTCTTCAAAAAACTTTTCATTAATGGCCAAAGATCTTCTATATGTAAATGGCTTTCTACCAATCTGCAATGTCCAAGCAGCATCAGATAGATTAGTTTCTGGGCGTTCCAATAAA